>Ga0208129_1000073_pt1 | contig 39748 bp, 35 predicted proteins | sample ETNtaG_13_FD_185759 | JGI IMG/M metagenome (GOLD analysis project Ga0208129, IMG submission 185759) | Marine microbial and viral communities from oxygen minimum zone, Eastern Pacific Ocean - ETNP201306PF47B (SPAdes) (version 2) | ecosystem: Environmental > Aquatic > Marine > Oceanic ...
TGTGCAGGAGCTTCATTTGATGAACTTCTAGCAATAAACACTCCAGAAAATGGGAAGAAATTCTTTTCAGGATTTGCTAATGTGATAAATGCAGCTAGAAAATGTCCTAAATTTATTATTGGACGTGTACAAGGTAAAGCAGTTGGTGGAGGTATTGGAATGGCCTCTGCAACTGATTATTGTTTTGCTACAAAATTTGCGTCTGTTAAATTATCTGAGCTTGCAATCGGTATCGGTCCGTTTGTGGTTGGTCCTGCAGTAGAGCGTAAAGTAGGAACATCCGCATTTTCTGCTATGACAATAAACTCTACAAAATGGTTTGATGCGTCTTGGGCAAGAGAAAAAGGCTTGTATACTGAAGTTTTTGAAACTACAGAAGAAATGGATATTGAAGTATCAAAACTAGCTTCTACCCTTTCAATATCTAATCCAGAAGCAATGGATGGTTTAAAGAAGATAATGTGGGAAGGAACTAATCATTGGGATACCCTTTTAATGGAAAGAGCTGAAAGTAGTGGTAAATTAGTTTTATCTGATTTTACTAAAAATGCAATTGAAAAATTAAAAAGCTATTTATAAGTCTATTTCTGCTTTGTATAATTTTTATTTATTTTAAAAAGGGCTGCAGAATTACATAATTTATCTAATTGGTAAAAATAGATTCAAAAAGAAAATAACACACATTTCTGATTACTATTTTGTGCGGATGAAGGGACTCGAACCCCCACGCCTTGCAGCACCAGATCCTAAATCTGGCATGTCTACCAATTCCATCACACCCGCAAAATGGGAGGGCAAAGATATTATTTTTTAACATTTTACACCAAAAGCAAATAGGAAGATTATTAAGTTTTATATTTGCTTTTCAAATTAAAAAATAAAAATATGAGTTTATCGGTAAAAGGAAAAATTAGCAGTAAATTAAGTGTAGAAAATGGCACATCAAAAGCAGGGAAAGAGTGGAAGAAACAATCGTTTGTAGTGGATACTGCTGCACAATACAATCCTGAAATTTGCTTCCAACTTTTTGGAGAGGATAAAATTGCTATGTTGGAACATTATAATGTAGGTGACCAAGTGGAAGTGTCCTTTAACCTATCATCAAGGGAGTGGAATGGAAGGTATTTTCATAATGTGGATGCTTGGAAAATTGAGAAAATAGGAGTTGAAAGTTTCACATCAGAAGAAATGGCAGAACCACCTGTTTTTGATGCCCCAGCATCAGAAGAAGACGACTTGCCGTTCTAAAATATGTCATTTGCAAGTAGAGTTGAAAAGGTATTTAAGTCGGTATTGCCGACTCCTTTTACCATAGCGGTAATCCTTACTTTTTTTACTTTCCTGTTAGCATTATTTATTACAGAATCAAAAGTTGGAGAAAACCATTTTCTTCAACTTTTGCAATTTTGGGAGAAAGGAGTTTGGCATCCTCCACTACTTGTTTTTGCCATGCAGATGATGCTGATGCTTGTATTGGGACACACATTAGCCCTAAGCAAACCCATCAGCAACCTTATAGAAAAAGGGACAAAGTATTGCAACAATACTGCCAATGCTGCTACCATTATTTGCTTTTTCACCCTTTTAGTGTCTTTCTTTAATTGGGGTTTGGGCCTTATTTTTGGCGCCATATTTGCCCGAAAAGTTGGAGAATATGCAAGCAAAAAAGGAATATTGCTTAACTACCCCTTAATTGGAGCTGCAGGATATTCCGGACTTATGGTGTGGCATGGAGGAATTTCTGGCTCTGCACCCATAAAAATTGCAGAAGAAGGACATTTCTTAGTCGATAAAATTGGCGTAATTTCTCAGGCAGAAACAGTTTTTTCTACCATGAATATCAGTATTAGTATTGTTTTATTGATTACTCTTCCCTTGCTGATGTATTATTTAGGAAAGAAAAACAAAGGAAAAACTCTGAATTTAAGCACTTCTGAACAAAGCGAGACAACAACAATTAGCGGAGCAGAAAAATTGGATCACAGCAGAATAATGGCTTTCCTTTTTGGCGGAATTATTTTGTTTTATGCTTTTTATAAAGCATTCATTTTACCTGAAACCATCTCCTTCAAAGTTATCAATCCAAATTATATTAATTTGGTATTGCTAGGTTTGGCTATTGTAATGCACAAATCATTTTTTAACTTTTTGAAAGCAGTAAATAGCGCTATTGGTGGCGCCTCTGGAATATTAATTCAATTCCCTCTTTATTTTGGAATAATGGGTATTATGAACCACTCTGGTTTGGTGCAAATTATGTCTGACTTTTTTGTTGATATTTCTAATGAAACTACCTTCCCTATTTTTACATTTATTAGTGCAGGAATTGTAAATGTATTTGTGCCAAGTGGTGGCGGGCAATGGGCAGTGCAAGGACCAATAATTGTGGAAGCAGCCACAAAATTAGGCGTAAGCATACCAAAAAGCGTAATGGCATTGGCTTATGGCGACCAACTTACCAATATGTTACAACCTTTTTGGGCTTTACCGCTACTAGGAATTACAGGATTAAAAGCAAAAGAAATTTTACCTTACACCCTTATATTACTTCTTGCCGGAATCGTAATATTTATTGGAGGGCTGTTGATTTTTTAATCCTTTACATCAAAAGCATCTCTAAGTCCATTACCCAAAAGCATAAAAGCCAGCACCAATAACATTATGGCCACCCCAGGAATAATAGCTAGATAGGCCTTGTCCATAATAATGTAAGTATAATGATCTTTTATCATACCACCCCAGCTTGGCATAGGTGGTTGTGCGCCAATTCCAAGAAAAGAAAGCCCAGCTTCAATCAAAATAGCAGCTGCAAAATTAGCTGCAGAAATCACAATTACAGGCCCAATTATATTAGGCAAAATATGTTTGAAAATAATCCTAAAAGGTTTGTAGGCCAATGCCTTTCCTGCCTCTATATATTCCAATTCTCTGATAGATAACACTTGCCCTCTAACGATACGAGCAACTTCTACCCACATGGTTAAACCAACCGCTACAAATACTTGCCAAAATCCTTTCCCTAATGCCAAAGTAATTGCAATTACCATAAGTAAAGTGGGAATGGACCAGATCACATTCACGAGCCACATGATTATATCGTCAGTTTTTCCTCTAAAATAGCCCGCAATAAGCCCTAAACTAATGCCAATTATTAATGAAATAAATACGGCAATAAAACCAACAGAAAGCGAAATTCTGATGCCAAAGAGCATACGGCTAAGTAAATCCCTTCCGTATTTATCTGTTCCAAAGAAAAAGGTTTGCTCTCTAATATTGTATTCTCCAATAAAGTTTTCTTCCATTTCTGATTGGTAGGCAAAGTAGTTTAGACCATCATTTGTTTTGGTAAATGTGGAAATAGGAATACGCTTAACTATTAATGGCTTTCCAAAGAATATTCCTTCAAAAAGGGAGGCTTGATTTACATCTTCTTTTGTTATTTCCAAAAAGACAACTTTGGTAAATGGTTTTAGAGTGGCCAATTCAATGTGCATCTGATTTGCCATTGGTGTCTTATCTGGACTAATAGGAACTGCTAAAATTCCAACAAAAAGACAAACAACAACAAACAGCAATGCACTAAAAGACATTTTATTGCTTTTTAATTTCTTCCAAGCCAAGCTATTTAAAGATGCTTTTTTCATTTCTTATGTATTCTTCCTTTCCACTCAAAAGAACTTGTAAAAGATAAAATTACAATTAAAATAATATAGAAGCAGTAAAATATCTCAAAAGGCAAAATCCAAAAAGCCAAATTTCTTTTTTTGAAAAATTTAAGAACAGGAAGTAAAAAAAGATAATCGGCAATATATTTTACTAAAAATAGAGCGGCAAAAAGAGCAATCATTTGACTATAAAAAAAAGCCATTACTAATAAAGTCACAATACTTACATTCATCAGAAATACCAAAACACTTATTGCTATTGTATCAAAATCTTTGTAAGAACTGCTTTTAGATGCCCATCTTTTTCTTTGGTTGATGAATGCTGAAATATTAGGCTGACTACTTGTTTTTACAATCGCTTCTTTCTGCTTTGCAAAAGCAATTCCATTAGCATATTTTTGTTTGACCTTGTGCATCAAAAACACATCATCCCCGGAAGCGATATTGTTATCAAATGAGTCTACTTCCAAAAAGACGGATCTGCGATAAGCAAAATTCGCACCATTACAAAAAATGCTTTTCCCTCTGCCAATTGCTGCTGCCCCTGAACCAATCAAACTTAGAAACTCCAAAGATTGTAATTCGCAAAAAATTCCTTTTTTATTCTCAAATAATACAGGAGCTGAAACCATCTTTATTTTTTCATCAGTAAAATAATGGATAATAGTTGCTATCCAATTTTTTTCAACAGAGCAATCTGCATCTGTACAAAGAATAATATCCCCTTTTGCAAAAGATATTCCTTTTTCAATAGCTGTTTTTTTACCTTCTTCTCCTTCACCTAAACATACTATTTTTAACTTATTCCAAATTGCCGCTTTCTTTTCTAAAATTGACAAGGTGTCATCAGTAGAATGGTCGTTTACCACTATAAGTTCAAAACGATTCTTGTCAAAGTTTTGCGTTCTTATTTGCTGAATAAGATTTGCAATATGCCCCTCTTCATTTCTACAGGCAACAATCACGCTTACAAAATCCTTATCATTCTTGTTTTTTGCATTTGGAATTTTATTCCATGATAATCGATAAGAGAGAAATACAACAAGATACCATAAAGCTAAAAGAGATAAGAATAAACAAAAGATATCCATTTATTGTTTTCTAAAAAATTTGAGAGTAAACACAAAGAAGGCACCAATGAGGGCAGGAAGCACTAAATTAATTGCCCACAGCACAAAAGTAGCAGAGAGAATTCCCAAAGTATTAGCAGAAACTAATCCGAACAAATAAACTGCCACAGAGCCCCTTATTCCAATTTCTGAAATGGCAATAGTAGGAATGATGGAAATAATAAAAAGCATAATCATTGTTAGAATAATGGCGTCAAAGTAGGTGATATCTACTGTAAATAATTGAAGCAGAATAAAAAATTGAGTAGTAAAAATAGCATAGCGAATAATGGAAAATATAAATACAAAAGCCAACTCCTGGGTATTGTAATAAGTAAAAACTTCCTTGTATTTTTTGTATTTCGAAAGCCAAGAAAACTTATCCATAAAATTGGAAATCACTGAAATATTATGAAAAAGTAAGAGTAGCAAAATATTCAAAAGCAAAAGCATAAAAAACATCACAGGATAAGCAAATTCCATTTCCTGATACAAACTATCTAATTCTGGAATGTAATTATTCAAAAACAAAATACCCATGGAACCAAAAAAGATGGTAGTCAAAAGTTGTGCCATGGAACCTAAAACCGTTATTAAAACCCCTTGGATTCTATCGGCTTTTTCTAGGCAAAATACTCTTCCTCCATACTCACCAATTCTGTTTGGCGTAAAAACCGAAACTGTAATTCCTGAAAAAACTGCTCGCAAAGAAGTAAGCATACTTACTTTTTCAATTTTTCCAATCAAGAATTTCCATTTGATAGCTTCTACTAGCCAATTGAAAAACATCATAATAAAAACCAAAACAACTAAGGGCTGACTTTCAAAGATTGTTTGCTTGATAAAAGCAATGTCAAATCCCTCAATCGCCTTTTTGTTTGTAAGTTGCTGGTACAAAAAATACAAAGCAAACACTACAATTGAAATTTTTAATAGGAAGCCAAGTGTTTTTTTGGAAAGCATTGTTTAGTTTTGTGTTGCAAATATACTTAAAGATAACAATTGCCGATAGATAAAATTATATTAGGAATTGACCCAGGAACTACCATTATGGGTTATGGACTTATCCAAATTGAAGGAAAGAAAATGGAACTATTGCAAATGGGCATTTTGCATTTGTCTAAATTGAGCTCTCATGAACTGAAACTAAAGCGAATATTTGAACGAACATTGGCTATGATAGATGAGTACAAACCAGATGAGTTGGCGGTAGAAGCCCCATTTTTTGGGAAAAATGTGCAATCCATGTTAAAGTTGGGAAGAGCACAAGGAGTTGCAATGGCAGCTGGGCTTTACAGAGATATTCCTATTTTTGAATACAGCCCCAAGAAAATAAAAAAGGCCATTACAGGAAACGGAAATGCTTCTAAAGAACAAGTAGCTGCTATGCTAAAATCATTATTGACAATAAAAGAAATACCAAAACATTTAGACGCCACTGATGGATTGGCTGCTGCAGTTTGTCATTTTTTTCAGGGGGATACAGCAGAGAAAGGAAAAAGTTATACTGGATGGAAAGCTTTTGTAAAAGATAATCCGGATAGACTGAAATAGTTGTTGGGTTTGAAATTTATCTTTCTGCTGTATTCTTAATGCTGTCTACTGGTTCCTGACTTCTAAATTTCTTTCCTTATTTTTTGGGCAATTTCCTCAAATTCTTCAGGAGAAAATTTAAGTTTTGGTTTTTCAAAATTGATGTTAGTCATGTTTTTTAATGGTACCAGATGAATATGAGCATGGGGTACTTCCAATCCAATAACAGCTACCCCTATTCTTTCGCATGCTATGACTTTTTCCATTGCTTTGGCTACCAATTGAGTAAAACTCCAAAGCCCCATAAACTCTTTAGATTCTAAATCAAAAATATAATCGGTTTCTTTTTTAGGAATGACAAGCAGATGTCCTTTTGCAAGAGGGAAAATATCGAGAAATGCCAAAAACCTTTCGTCTTCTGCAACTTTATATGCAGGAATATCACCTTTAACTATTTTGGTAAAAATACTTGACATTGTTTAAGTCGTTATGGCTATGATTTCAAATTTCATAATTCCACTTGGAACTTCTATTTCTGCAATTTCCCCTACCTTTTTACCCAATAATCCTTGTGCAATGGGCGATTCTACCGAAATCTTTTTGGCCATCAAATCCGCTTCCGATTCTGGCACAATGGTATAAGTTAGCTCGGTATCATTTTTAGTATTTTTGATAATTACTTTAGTAAGTAAATGCACAGAGGAAGTGTCTAATTCACTTTCATCTAGCACCCTTGCTTGACTTAATTGCTCTTCTAGTTTTGCAATTTTTGCCTCCAGCATTCCTTGGGCTTCTTTTGCCGCATCATATTCTGCATTTTCTGATAAATCACCTTTATCTCTTGCCTCCGAAATCTCTTTGGTAATATTTGGACGTTCTACATTTTTCAGATGATTTAGCTCATCTTTCAAATTTTGTAGCCCTTGTTCAGTAAAATATTTTATCTCATTCATAATAATATAGCATCATCACAAAGTAAGAATTTCTCCCTCTTTGTAAAAAATTAATTTTGTTTAATTAGAGGTTTATTCTGGCGCCAAGTGTGTGCGACCCCTGGAAAGGATCGGTATGTCGGTAGGAATAATCTACACCAAAAGTTTTCCCGCCACCCATTGGTATTTCAATAGTGAAACCTCCACTTGGCCCTCTTAAAGCAGTAGTTCTGGTAGATGGCGTTCTTAATCCTTCTTCTAAAGTGTAACCACACCTTATCATAAACATATCTCGAAAAGAATACTCACAACCCAATCGGTATTGGTCTTTCTGAAAAGCATTGGAAGTAAAAGTTCCTGAACCTGTTAGTCGGTGTCTTAAATAAAGAATATCGTATGCAAGCCCAATATTCAGCAATGATGGCAATTCAAACTCAGCAGATTTATGATTTACCGCCGTTTCATAATTAGGATTTACATAATCTCTAAATGAAAGCCCATCACCAGAAAAACTCATTCTTGGGCCAATATTTTTTAAGGATATACCAAATTTCAAATTATCTTTAGCACCAGTTACATATTGAATACCCGCATCAAAAGCCACTCCTCCAGCTCGAACATTTGAAATTTGTTCGGAAATCATTTTAATGGTAAAGCCACCATAAATACTATTAGAAAATGTTTTCGCATAGGAAAGACCAATGTTCATATACTTAGGAGAAAACGTACCAATTCCTCCATCAGGAAGTTCCTCAGTTGTAATTTCAATATCTCCAAAATCTAAGGACATAATGCCAAGTGCTAATACACCTGACTCACCTACTTTTTGTGAGAACCCAAAAGAGTTGATATAACTTACTGCCTCATTATCGTTATACATTAGCCAATTGGTACGAGAGAAAATAAGCTCTGTTTTATTAGTAAAGGCCAAACCCGCTACATTGTTGAACATCCCTTCTAAGCCTCTAACACAGGCCACATTTGCCCCTGCCCAACCTGAACTTCTCGCCCAAGGGTTGATTAGTAATTCGGAAGCGCCTGCTTGTCCGGCTCTTTGCTCATTACCCGCAAAATTATCTTTCACAGGAAGTACAATAAGTGCTACAATTAGAAAGGCTTTAAGCCAATTATTTATTTTTTTCATTTCAGTAGTATTCATTTTATCTATAATTTAGAAAGTATCCAGGTCAACAGGACGCATTACACCAAACCATTTCAGTACTTTTTCTCCAACTCCTTTTGCATCAACATGTATTACATAAAGGCCAGATGCAACCGGAATCCCGAAAGTGTTTTTCAAATCCCAATCGATAAATGTAAACGCATCATCCTTTTTCAATTGTCGTACCAAAGTTCCACTAATAGTATAAATAGAGATTGTTGCTCTTGTAGGAAGGTTGGTGATTTTCATTCTGTTATCAAGCTGTGATGTTTCGTAAGTGGAAAAAGCGTAATACGGATTAGGCACTACATTTATCATATCCAGGGCATTTACAGCAGTTTTATGATCTCCTTTTTCCGCAACAATATCATCTGTAGAGAATCGGTACATTGGGCTAAAATCATTTTCTGGAATTGGGCTAATGGCTCTTGCATTATTGCTTCCTGAAAAAGAAGTACTCACAGCTGTAAAAGTATTGCCAGGCGCGTATTGGCTTCCATTATGGTTAAGGGTTGCCCCCATTACAAAATAAGTTGTTCCTAAAATCAAATCGTCATTTTTATCTAGTATTGCTGAAGCATTTCTAGTTACGTATTGATTGTAGGGTTTGCTTACACTAAGTTTTACAGTTACATCATTAGCAAGCAAGCTTCTTCCAGGAGCTAATATCGGCATACCTACCCAAGAAGCATTACGGAATACTTGCCAAATATTAGCAGTATAACCAGGTGAAGTATAATTTTTAAGTTGGTTGTAAATCCAAGCACATTCGTCATAGTTTGGACTAACTGTACCATCAATGTAAGTGCTATCTTTCACTACATCAGCCGAACCATTGATTACATAAACAAAATGCTTCCCGCCAAGCAAGTAACTTCCTTGGTGATAAGTGTCGTTATCTATATCGTATAGCGGGGCCTCATCCGTTACAATATTTGAAGTAGGGTTCCATTTCAAATCCCTTCCGTTATCCTCAGTAAGGTAAGAATCCTCTGCAAAAATAATATTCAATCTTTCTCCAGTTTCCAAATTAATGGCATAACCAGGGAACCAGCCCATACCCATAGTTCCATCATTTAAAGGGTTGCCGTTTTTATCAACTGATGGGGTTAAGCGTAAGCCCATTTTGGTTTGCCCTCCAACTGAAAGCAAATCATCATCTTGTGCTTCAACCACCACGCATTTCGACCATTCAGATTTATCGTCTGTAAATACAATATCTACTGAATGCAAATCAGCCATTTTAACCTGATTAGTAGTGGACAAGCTATAACCAGGACCATCCTTGAAAGCAGAAGCTAAATGATAAGGTGCCCAGGTGCCTCCTGAGTAGTCTAAGGAAAAATCAAAGACCCCACCTCCATAAGTAAAGTTATTAAAAGGAATGGAAATATTTTTTTCTATAGCTGTTTCGTAAATTCCATTAGGGTCATCACCAAAAGAGTAATCACTCAATTGGCCATTATCTGGATTTTCATAAGAGCCAGCCCTTATCCAGTTTAGACCCCAGAAAAAACCATTCTCATCATCTCTATCTGGTACACCCGATAGCCATCTGTCATTTATATTTTCAAATTCCATGGAGGAAGAAATCAAACCATTATTCGAAATAAGGAGTGGGTCCTCAGCCGGATTTACCCCTTGCTGAATTTTAATAGTAAGACCAATATTGGATATTAATTTTTCTGAGCCCACTTCAATTGGTTTGGTGGAAGATGCCACTTCATTTCCGGTAGCCTCATTGGTTAGTACCCATTTTCCGTAAGAGGTAATATTATTCCCTGTATAGATAGGATCTTCCAAAGTGAAAATATAAGTTCCTTTTTTTACAGAAACCGGATCTACCACACTTACATGAATTGGGCCTAAGCCATTTTTGTATATAGGATATAGTGAGCGGTGAGAAGAAGAATTAAGAATCTCATCCACTGTTTCTTTTGTAAGTTCCAAAGGAATATTTCCATTTCCTGTTCCTTCTAATCTTTCTATTTTCACACCATCCCCAAAAGAAGAGTTAAGCAGAGTACCTCCTGCTTCTGGCTCAGTAAAATGAGGTATTGCGCTATAGAGTTGAATATTTCTACGCCCTGCAATATAAGGTTGGTTGTGTCCATCATAATCAGGATGGTTTACATCATAAGGATCTGCATTTTCTTCTGCCCTATTATAGGCATAAGAAATAGCCATATAATGGTAAGTTTTATGATTTACCAATTGGGTATTCCCTAAGGCAAAGCGGTCTTCTGTAATTTTGAAAGAATATTCAACGCCATTATCTACCGAGCCCTTCATACCTGAACTCATCACACTTCCTACTTCCTCTACTGGGGTAAAGACGCCTAAGATAGGATCGAGATACTGATTGACAATACCGCTCACATCATCTTTTATATCACATCTAAAAACCAACCTTGCTTTGTCAATATTATCCAAATCGGTTACTGAAGTAGTTCCATTGATAAGTTGGTATACCAAATAGCCCTGAAATTCATAATTAGGATTAGATTGTAAATTCGCTGGCTTGGTGATATAAGGATCTTTCTCTGAATAACTTTCATCTATATTATTGGAGGATATTCCATTAGAAAGGGTAAAAATTAATTCTTTGTCTAATTCCCTCACTGTTACATCCGGAGCGTCAGGTCCGTTTAGGATATTAAAGTTATTGTCAAATAATGCTTGCGCCTCACGATCATATACTTTTACTAGTGCAATGGATGCGGTATTGCCGCCTGCATTAGCCCTTGCCCAAATTACACCCACTGTAATATAATTAACAGCACCTGGCTCTAAGGTAAAAGGTCCAGAAGATTGTATGAATCTTCTATCATCAGGTACATTTCCGGCAGTTACTTCTGTCCATTCTCCAAATTGGGAATACATGTCTGGATCGGAAGAGCCAGGGAACATAAAATTACAAATTTCTGTGGTTGCACCTGGACCCCCACCTTTTCCATCTCCTCCATAAGTCATAGGTACATTGTCCTTCCAAATTCCTCTTAAATAATTATAAAAATGAGAACCTGTACTAGGATTTCCTTGCATAGATCCGTCATTATTGTAATACACAAATTTTGACATGATGATTTCTTCATATTGGGTGTATTCCCAAAGCCCAGTTACTGGGTTAATCACAGAATCCATTTCGTCAATAAAACCATCTCTGTCATTATCTACTCCATCATTTATATCTGCTCTTGGACCTTGGAAAAAATCTACTCCAATTGCTGGCGGATTAAAACCATAACCCTCAGCACCATCATCTTCTGCATCTCCATTGTAGCAAAAGCCTAGCCCTAAGCCCACATCACAACCTACATAATCATCAAAAGCCCAACCCAAATCTGCATCCACCCACTGCCCAAAATAAGTATCGTTTAGGCGCTGATTTGCTCTGTTTATTATTTTATAATTATAGAAAGTCATGTCATTTACCTCATTTTCGGCAACAAAAGCAAATGCTTGGGCGTGTATTTCCAGACCAATTGGATCTGCCTCTGTTTCAGTATGGATGCCACCTTTATCATTAAACACCCACCAAAGCGTTTGGTCGCCAAAAACTTTGGCATTATCATTATTTCCTGTCATATTATAATCCGGATAATCATTGTCATAAGGATTATAAATACCGTCTCCATTAGAATCATGAAAAGGAGCTAAATATGGATCTTGTCCAGGCCCTCCATGTGCTGGCCAGTCTAAAATTTCATCTGGTATGGTGTATGTTGGGTCTTGTGTATCTACATGCCGGGCAATAAACTCATCTACCTGAGCCCTTTCCAATTTAAAGTGCTTGTTATAAGCCAAACACTCCTCATCTGTAATTGAAGCGGTAGTAACATCTAAAGGTCCAGGCCAAAAGTCGTTACCACCAAACTGTCTATAGGTTTGTGCTGCTGCTTTTAATTGCCCTCCATCATCTACGCCTCCAATCCAGAGTGCACCAGCAAATAAGGAATTTTTCATACTTCCTTTTGGTATTTCGTATTGTGCGTCATTTAAATCCCACCACATATCTCCACCTCCTAATATAGTAGCTCTTACATTGTTTATATTCAAATCCGTTTGTGAGGTAGATTTTGCACAAGTTGCTGCAATTTTAGTTTGTACTACTGTGCTCATCCCTGACCCAATAACATTTTCCTTGGCCACAAGATTGCTATACATAAGTACAAGCCCAATAGCAAAAAGCTGTTGTATTTTATTTTTCATGAAGGTTATATTTTTCTTTAATCTCATTTTTTTTAAATTAGAAACTAATGGTTAATCCTAAGTTCATCATCCTTGGTAGAGAAAAATTAGAAGGATTATTCACTTTTATTCTGTATAGATCGATAAAAGATTGGGTGTCATTTTTTGCATTAATATCGTTCTGAGCAGCTGCTGATGTAAGGTAGCCATCATCATCAGGATTACCTGTTGCTCTGTACACACTAATAATATTTTTAGTGTCAAATAGGTTTTGTATTTGCAAGTATACATTTACATGTGAGCGCTTCTTGTCGTTCCATTTTATCTCGAACTCTTTGTTTATTTTGGTGCTTACCCTATACTGCCATGGCAAACGAGAGCCATAAAGCGTTCCATCTAATGAGCCTTGTTTATGAATTCCAAAAGCTGCCTCCTGTGTAATATTAGATTGTTTAGAATAAGGCGTACCCGATCCGGCAGATACTATGGCATTAAAGCCTGCTCTTTGCAATATTTTCTTTCCGAAAAGAACAGGCCCATTATAATCTTTTCCAGCACCATAATGATAATCGACAGAAAGCGAAATGGTATGGCGTTGGTCAAAACTAAGGGGTGTTGTGGTTCTTAAATTTGGTTGTTCGGTGTTGGCTATACTATAACCAGAAGTAGCAGAAGAGCCAGTACCATCAGCAAATTGCAAAGTATAGTTGGCTGTCATGCTTACATTATTTGTTCTTCTTAAATCAAAGGCAACTGATAAGCCTTTAACCGTTCCAAAATCTAAGTTTTGCATAGTCATGTATCTTCCTGGGTATGCCCCTGGAAGGTTCATTACTTGTATCATATCTCTTAATTCTTTGTAGAAAAGAGAAATGGTTAAAGCCGATTTTAAAGAAAGTGTTTGTGCAAATCCTATTTCATAATCTACCGTCTTTTCAGGTTTCAAATCAGGATTGTTGAGCAAACCTCCAATATTTTGCTCCAAGAAATAATATTGTGTAGGATCGAAACGACTTCTGCTTGGCGGTCTTTGGGTAAGTACATCATAGTGTGCAAAAAACTGTGCCTCATCAGAAATGGGAAAAGAAAAAGCAATTCTTGGCATAATGATGGTTTGTGGATCATAATCTTTGAAAGCATTTGTACTTAACTCTCCGTTTACTGCAGCAGTAGGATTTTTTACCATAGGAGCTATTTTGCCACCAGCAGCATTTATTAAAATATCAGGATTTGAAATTTCAGCACCGGTATGGTCATACCAAGTATCTCCATTTCGATAACCTACAATTGATGAAGGATTTTCAATATCATCCACATATACATAATGATCCTCTCCAAATTGAGATAAGCTACCTAAATCTCTTGCCTTTGTAGTGTTTGCAGTATAAGTATCATAAAGCAAGTATTTATCTTTTAATACCAATTGGTTGGCATCATACCTGTCAACTCTTATCCCTACATTGAAAATAAGATCTTCAATGGCAAATTTATCTTGTATGTACCCAGCCGTATAAATTGGTTGGAAAGCAGCAATAGGTCTTGTATAATTTCCGTTTTTATCTTTTTTGGTTAAGAAATCTTCAAATGTAGGTTGGCTTGTGTATCGATTACCTAAATAATCGTAACCATAATATGACACATAAGAACCACCATCATTGAGCAATTCATCAGCAGAAAACAAACTCAAATCATAGGTGTCCGGACTATAAGAATCAATATCAATCCAATCTACATTATCAGCTGTTCCTTTTAATTCTAGTCTTATATTTCTATCAAAAACAGATTGGTCTTCTGCTACATAAAGTCTGTCATAATTTACCGTATAATCACCATTCTCAAATACAGTATGTGGATCACTCAAATCCAATTGAGAAAGATGTTTGTTTGTTAAAAGTCTCATCAACCCCCAAAGCCCAACAGGACTCACGCCCCATGAAGCATCCGATCTTTGTTCGTACTCAATACCAAAAGAAAACTCATGGTCTTTTATATCGGCAGAACCAGATGCTTTGAATGTTGTTTGCGAATATTGGGAGTAACCATAATAATTGTATTCTCTCCCGAAAGGATACCAAAGAGAATAGATAGGTAAAGATCGTACTCCATTGGATAGACCTACACCTTGCAAATCAAGTGGCGTACGGATAACACCATCCATCCCATAACCATCAATATAAGAGGTCATCCCATAATCCTTGAACATTTCATAGTACTTATCAGTATAGATGGCAGCATCTGGGTTTTGATTACCAGCTACAAAGGTATAAAGTGTATCTGTCCAACCAGAATGTATATTGCCACTAATATAATGACCGGCTGTTGTATCATATATGGTACCTCTATCATATATGTTTTCTTTATAGGTTTTAAATTTACCTACATAACCATAATCAAAAATATTCTCATTATGTGAATCATCTTGGGTTTTGTATTGGTTTCTGGTATAATCTCCTTGAATGGTAAAGAAGGCATTTTTTATGGTAGATGCGCTTTCTTCATCATCTGCTTCTTGGGTTCCAAATTTTTGGGTTAGTTTACCAAATACTCGCCAAGTATTGCTAATGCTTTGCGCATTATTATTGGAATTGAAAAGAGAATATGTTCTTGTGTAAGAATGTCCTGTATTGTAGTAATAATTTCCACCTAATGATAAAAAGGTATTGTTGGCAGGTTTAAAATCTAATTTTCCAGAAACACTTATTCTTTTTTGTGCTACATTTTGTCTTGCTTGTACTTTTTCCAAATCCTTCATTTGAACAAATTCTGCATTTTGCAAAAATCCGGCAGAAACATCTGGTGCAGGACGAAAAGGATTTGCTTTTAAATCGGCTAGTACATCATCTTTTATTTTCCAATTTCCAATAGCGGAAGGATCCGTATCATCCACCATTCTAAATTCCCCAGAAAAGAAATAGCCAATAATAGAATTTTCTTTGACCCCATCCTCATTTCTTTTCTTCAAAATAGGGCCTGATAAATTTAGCCCAAAAATATTTTTGTTGTATTTGTCAAATAAAGAAGATGATTCCATCTCAGCCCCTCCATAAAATTTGTTGGAAGGACCCTTTGTAGTAATGGAAATAATACCAGCTGTTGCATCTCCATATTGTGCTGGCAAACCACCTGTCATTACTGTAATTTGCTCAATAGCAGATTGTGGTACGCCCAAGCTACCCCTTACTTTTATACCATCAATATAGTAGTCGGTTGCATCCGAACGAGAACCCCTCACATTTAAGGACTCTCCTTCATCCTTTTGGTAAATACCAGCAGTAGTTGCCGCAACAGAAGCCACAGACCTTGTTGGCATAGCTACAATTTCTTCTGCAGTTTTTGTTTCACCAGTAATATTGTCTTGATCAATCAGTGGTTTTTTATATTCATGAATATCAACCTGAACTTGTTGAATTCCTGAGGACATCTTTAAATCCTGAAATGTAATTTTGTTTGCTGAGATAATTAAGCCAGTCATCATATAAGTTTGATAACCAACAAAAGTTGCTTTTACCGTATAAGTTCCGGGCTCAATTGGTTTAATGGTAAATTTCCCATCAAAATCGGTTGTAGTCCCAGCAGTTTGGGTTCCGTTTCTTTCAATAATAACATTAGCAAAAGGAACTGCTTCCCCACTGAGAGCATCTAAAACAGTACCCTTTAAAGTACCCGTTTGAGCAAAGGCAACTGCCGAGAAAAGGACAGTAGCAAAAAGTAAGTATCTTTTTCTTAACATATTTTTAGTTTGTTTTAATAACTATTTAAAAAACAAGGGCGTAAAGATATAAAAAGATATAAATAATTTGAAGGTTCATAAAAGAAAAAAATAAGCTCTGATTCTTTATTGTTTTGAAAAAAATCATAATCTTGCAAACACTATGAAAATTAGAATTTTAGTCCTTTGCTTTTTGCTTTTTTTTGCATGTCAAAAAGAAGAAGATTACATACAAAATGTAATGGTTGATTACAACCTCAATTTAAGCTTACCTGAGCATTCTGATTTACAAACGGTAGGTAATTATATATTTATTGAAGATGAAGGCGTAAAAGGTATTATTGTTTATCGGCAGGATTTTAATACTTATAAAACCTATGACAGGAATTGTAGTTATGAGCCATCACTTAGTTGTGCTAAAATTGATTCAATCAACTCACCTATTGCTATTTGTAATTGTTGTGAATCTAAATTTTTACTCAACCAAAATGGAAATGCTATTGGGAGCCCTGCCATACTCCCCTTAAAACAATATTCAAATACTTTGGAAGGTGATTTTTTGAGTATTTATAATTAAGAAAGAGTTTATAACTTGACACTAGTTCTAGGTGTTGAATTATGAGTTTTGAGTTGTTAGTTTGTGACTGGTATATTGAAAAATTAGTTCAGAAACGAGATGCTTTACACAGGTTTTAGTATGACAACTATTTTTTTCACATGGGCAAATCCCACAAATCTTTAGAACAAAAAAATCCCGATTTCTCGGGATTTTAATTTATTAACTAGTAACTATTTTTAGTATCTGTAATATTCAGGTTTATACGGCCCCTCTACTTTTACGCCTATATATTCTGCTTGATCTGGCCTTAAAGTTTCTAGTTCTACCCCGATTTTTGCAAGATGTAATCTGGCTACTTTTTCATCTAGATGTTTAGGAAGCATATAAACTTTGTTCTCATACTTTTCTGTATTGTTCCAAAGTTCTAATTGCGCTAATACTTGGTTAGTAAATGAATTAGACATAACAAAAGAAGGATGCCCTGTTGCACAACCTAAATTAACCAACCTACCTTCTGCAAGTAAAATAATATCGTTACCATTTACTGTGTACATATCCACCTGAGGTTTAATTTCATTTTTAGTATCTCCCCAATTTTCGTTTAACCAAGCAACATCAATTTCATTATCGAAATGCCCAATATTACAAACAATCGTCTTGTCTTTCATGCTCTCAAAATGACGAGCCTGAATAATATCTTTATTTCCAGTTGTTGTTACAATAATATCTGCATTTTTACAAACATCATCCATTCTTTTAACTGCAAAACCATCCATTGCAGCTTGAAGTGCACAAATAGGATCGATTTCCGTAACAATTACTCTTGCTCCAGCACCTCTAAGTGAAGCTGCCGAACCTTTACCAACATCACCATAACCTGCAACAACAGCCACTTTTCCTGCCATCATTACATCAGTAGATCTTCTGATAGCATCTACTAAAGATTCTTTACATCCATATTTATTATCAAATTTTGATTTTGTAACTGAATCGTTAATATTTATCGCAGGAAGTGTAAGCGTTCCTTTTTCCATTCTCTCGTACAATCTATGTACCCCGGTTGTAGTTTCTTCAGATAATCCTTTAATATTTCCAACCAATTCCGGATATCTATCCAATACCATATTGGTTAAATCTCCACCATCATCTAAAATCATGTTTAATGGTTTACCTCCTTCAAAAGCATGAAGCGTTTGCTCAATACACCAATCAAATTCCTCCTCACTCATTCCTTTCCAAGCAAAAACAGGAACTCCTGTAGCTGCAATTGCGGCTGCTGCCTGATCTTGAGTTGAGAAAATATTACATGATGACCATGTAACCTCAGCCCCTAAATGAATTAATGTTTCAATTAATACTGCCGTTTGTATAGTCATATGTAAACAACCTGCAATTCTTGCTCCTGCGAGTGGTTTCCTATCCCCATACTCTTCCCTAATTGACATTAAACCTGGCATTTCAGCCTGAGCTAATCGGATTTCTTTTCTTCCCCAATCTGCTAAGGATATGTCTTTTACTTTGTAATTCATAGTTTCTGTTTCCATATTTATTTTTCTCGGACTGCAAAGATAAGCATAATTATTATTTTAGCACCCTATAATTAGGGGTATGGGAGTCATCAAAAAATTTAAAGAAAACAACTGCACAATTGCTATTTGGGATATGCAAGAATCAGTAGAAGAATTAGTACTGTTATCTGAAAAAGTTGATTTATCAAAAGTTGCAACAGAAAAAAGAAAAAAGGAATTGTTAGCTAGCAGATTATTGCTCAATGAAATTCATCCAAGCCAGCAAATTACCTACAATAAATATGGAGCTCCCGAAATAAAAAATGGAAGCCATATCTCCATTTCACATTCCAAAAACTTAGTTGCAATTGCAAGTAGCAAACAGAAAATTGGGTTAGACATTGAACAAATTAGTGAAAAACCACTCCGATTATCCTCAAAATTTATTTCTAAAGATGCTTGCAATAATTTATCTCAAGAAAAAGCAACCTTAATTTGGTGTTGTAAGGAAGCTCTCTTTAAATGGCATCAGAAAGGAAATGTTGATTTTAAAAATGATATCGCACTAAAGCCATTTATTTTAGAAGATGAAGGGAAGGTTACTGCAATATTCAAAAGCAAAAAGCACACTTTATATTATAAGAAAGTAGATACGCACTTTTTAGTGTATGTTTGCACTTAAGAAACTAATAAGATGAGTATTTACAATAATATAATAACAAATAAAAAAGCAAATAAGAAATCATTTGCACTATTAATTGATCCTGACAAGCAAGAAAAAAGCCAGCTAATTACTATTATTGAAAAAGCTAAAAATGCAAATACCGATTACTTTTTTGTTGGAGGAAGTTTACTTACAAATGATAGCTTAGATATTTGCTTAGAAACACTAAAAGCACACTCAGATATTCCTGTGGTGCTTTTCCCTGGAAACGCCATGCAAGTAAACAATAAAGCAGATGCCATCTTGTTTTTATCTTTAATTTCTGGGAGAAATGCAGAAATGCTTATTGGCAAACAGGTAATCACTGCTCCAATATTAAAACAATCTTCTTTGGAAGTTTTACCAACTGGCTACATGCTAATTGATAGTGGAAAACCTACTACCGTTTCTTATATGAGTAATACGACCCCTATTCCAGCTAAGAAAGATGCCGTAGCAGCTTGTACAGCAATGGCCGGTGAAATGTTAGGACTAAAACTCATCTTTATGGATGGAGGAAGTGGTGCTAAGAATCCAATCTCTGAGAAAATGATTGCAGAAGTTAGCAAATCTATTGATATTCCTTTAATTATTGGTGGAGGAATTAGCAGTGGAGAAAAAGCAATTGCAAACTGCAAAGCTGGCGCAGATATTATTGTAGTTGGAAATGCTATTGAGAAAGATGAAAGTCTGATTGCAGAAATTTCAAATGCAATGCATAATTGTTAATGTGTCTTACACATATCTTCATCTACTACAATAAAGAAATCAGCATTGCCAATTAGTTCCTTATCAAATTCCGTTACATCAGCTTGCTCAACTACTTCAATAGTTTTAATATCTAAATCCGGATTCAGTTGCAATAAATACCACATTATCGACTCATGATATTTTGAATGATATGAGCCATGATAATGTAAAAACTTTGTATCCTCTTTCATATTTGCATGAATAAAATGAGCCATAGTAGCATCTTTTATTGCTTGAGATTTTGGTAAGTTTTCTACTCCATGACCGCCAGCCATAACTGAAATTTCTTTATAACAATACAAAGAAGTATCGTAATCAAATGGAAGTGGGGCAATAAACTGTTTTGAAGCTTCTGGCAAATAATTTAATGTATCTAAACCAAAACGATAAACCATATTTGCAAATCTTCTTGGAATATTAGTAGCTACAAAATGAAGATTATTGTCTTTTGCGAAACTTACAAGTGGTCTATAATCTGTTTTATAATTGGGCCATATTTTAGATTCTTTTTCAAAATCTTTCTCACGAATAAACCCTAGTAAATACTCATCTAACTGAAACTGATCATCTGACTCTAACATCTCCGCACCTAGCATTAGATTTTCTCCATGTTTTTCAAAAAGACTTTTGGTAAGTTCTAATTGTAGCCAATGTGAAATTGGATCATTATGATTTTCGCCAAACAATACTACATCAGCATTTTTCATTTTAAATAACATTGTTTTATATGAGATCTTATTTCCATCTTTACTATAAATCTGATGCGCTTTTTCTTGTGCATTAGAAATACTTACCACAAAACTTAATACTAGAATAATTAACAGTGTCTTTTTCATCATTACTTTTATTTAACCTAACCCTTTGCAAACTTATACAAATTCGTATTTTTGATTCATCTTATGAATGAAATAATTCAATTTCTTAACCAAACTACTTTTAACTGGAGTGTTGTTGAATCTATTGCTGTAATATTTTCAGTGATTTATGTTATACTTGCTGCGAAACAAAATATTTGGTGTTGGGCTGCTGCTGGAATTAGTGTGATTCTGTACATTTATATTTGCTTTACTGCACAACTTTATCCTGAAACAGGCCTACAAATTTTCTATTTGATGATGGCTATTTACGGCTACTACAATTGGAATAAAAATAATGGAAATCTTCAAATTAAACAATGGACTACTAGCAAACATCTATTATTAATTCTAGCAGGTTCCATTTTTGCTTTTTTAATGGGCTTCTATTTTGTAACTTATACAGATTCGAAAATACCAATTGTTGATTCATTTACTACTGTATTCTCGATAATCTCAACTTATATGGTTACAAAAAAGATACTGGAAAACTGGCTTTATTGGATTGTGATTGATACCGTTTCTGTTTATCTGTATTTTAGTAGAGATTTACATCTTACATCTCTGCTTTTTATTGCATATACTATTATTGCTATTGCAGGTTATTTTACTTGGCTGAATAACAAAACTTCTGATGCTTAAAATCATTGTTACAGGCCCTGAAAGTAGCGGAAAAACTACTTTGTGCAAAGCATTGTCCGAACATTTCAAAATTCCTTCTACTGAAGAATACGCAAGAGAATACCTAAATAATTTAGGAAGAGAATACAAAGAAGAAGATTTAATAGAAATAGCAAAAGGACAATTACAATCTGAAACCAACTCACAACTATTGGACACTGATTTAATCACCATTAAAATATGGAGTGAATACAAATATGGAAAAAGCGATAAGTGGATACTTGAGCAAATTGAAAAACAAAAATCTGAAAATAGATATTACCTTTTATGCAGACCAGACATTCCTTGGGAAGCAGATCCCTTAAGAGAAAGCCCACTAAATAGAGATGAACTTTTTAAAATCTATAAAAGAGAAATTGAAGAATTAGGGCATGATTATCTTATTATTGAGGGTAAAAATAGATTTAAAAATTCGATTTCAAAAATTGCAAGTCTAATCTCTTAAATCTCAAATCTAATTGTATTTTCGCGCCATCTTAAAGGGGTGCCAATTGGCTGAGATTACACCCATTGAACCTGCCATAGTAATAGTGGAAGGAAAATGAGTCAACATTAAATAAAAGCAAGCAGTAACCCCATTCTACTTGTTAATGTTAACTAAAAAAATAAAAAATGTTTAACAAAAGAAACTGCATGTCTGTTTTGCTTACAATACCATTTATTGGCTTTGCGCAACAGCTAACCGATTCAGTACAAATCAAAAAAGTGCTGAATGAAGTAAATGTAAATGCCTTGAGAGCTGGAGACAAAACACCAGTTGCGTTTACTAATATTAATCAGCAAGAGATAGAAAAGGGAAATCTTGGGCAAGATTTGCCTTATATAATTTCACTCACTCCATCAGTAGTTACTACTTCTGATGCTGGGGCTGGGGTTGGCTATACTGGATTTAGAGTAAGAGGATCGGACGCAACAAGAATTAATGTAACGGTAAACGGAATCCCTTTAAACGATTCTGAAAGTCAAGGAGTATGGTGGGTTAATATGCCTGATTTTTCTTCCTCAGTGGAGAATATCCAAATTCAAAGAGGTGTAGGAACTTCTACTAATGGAGCTTCTGCTTTTGGTGCTTCTGTAAATCTTAAAACAGACGGTTTAAGAAAAAATGCATACCTTTTAAGCAACAACACTTTAGGGAGTTTTGCCACTTTTAAAAATAATATAGAATTCGGAACAGGACTACTTAATAATAAGTTTGCTTTTGATGGGCGTTTGTCTAAAATCTCATCTGATGGATATATGGATAGAGCTACATCAAACTTAAAATCACTTTACCTGCAAGGAACTTATTTTGGGGAAAGTTCTGTCATCAAAGCATTGATGTTCACAGGACATGAGCGCACTTATCAGGCTTGGTATGGTATTCCGATTAATTATTTAGACACTAGCAGGGCCTTTAATCCTTACACTTATGATAATGAGGTTGATGATTATGAACAAACGCATTATCAGTTGCATTATAGCAAGCAAATGAGTGAGACAACAAATTATAATATTGCTGCACATTACACCCATGGTGAAGGATATTATGAGCAAGAAAAGCTAGGAGAAGATTTAGTAGATTATGGTTTAGAAAACATTATTTTAAGTAGCGATACAATCACATCAACTAATTTAATTAGAAGAAAGTGGCTCAATAATGATTTTGCTGGCCTTACCTTTTCTTTAACTCACAAAATGGGTAATATCGATTTAATTCTAGGAGGAGCTGGCAATCGTTATTCTGGGCAACATTATGGTAATATTATTTGGACACAATATGCTTCAAATGCTAATTTTAATCATCTCTATTATTGGAACAAAGCCGAAAAGCTAGATCATAATTTTTATGTAAAAGCAAACTATAAATACAGTGATGCTACCAATCTTTATGCCGACTTACAAAGAAGAAGAATTGACTATACTTTTCAGGGAAAAGATGAGGATGGTAATACTGCTCAACAAGAAGTTGCTTTAACCTTTTTCAATCCTAAGTTTGGTTTATTTCATATGTTAAATGAAAATCAAGCTATTTACGCATCATTTGCTGTTGCAAACAAAGAGCCAAACAGAAACGATTATGTAGAAAGCACTCCCAACTCTCGGCCTGAACACGAAACACTTTACGATACAGAAGTTGGATATAAACAAAGTGGTGAAAAATTATCTTTAGGAATCAATATTTATCAAATGAACTATAAAAATCAATTAGTTCTAACAGGGCAAATAAATGACGTGGGGGCAAATACCCGTACTAATATTGATAAGTCGTTTAGAAGAGGTGTAGAATTGGAAGGCAGTCTAAGTTTAGGAAGTAATCTTAAATGGTCTGGGAATATGACTTTAAGTCAGAATAAGATTACGAATTATACTGCCTATATTGATAATTGGGATAATGGGGGACAAGAAAAAGTAGATTACGGAAATACAGACTTGGCTTTTTCTCCTTCAGTTATTTGGGCTTCTCAATTTATGTTGAAATTAAATGCTAAGATACATGTGGATCTTATCAGTAAATATGTTGGGGAGCAATTTATTGACAACACATCTTCTAAAGATAGAATGTTAGATGATTATTTAGTGAATAATTTACGAATTGCTTATAAATGGAATAGCAAGATTTTCAAAACGGTAAAACTTACATTGCAAGTAAATAACTTACTAAATAATGAGTATGTAAGTAATGCTTGGGTATACCGATTTATTTCTGATGGTTGGGATCCAAGAGGGAGTGACCCATATGTAAATACTGATAGTGAAAGAGGATATAATATGGCAGCTTATTTCCCTGAAGCTACAAGAAATTATCTTTTAGGCCTTACCTTAGGGTTTTAGAGTGTTTAGAGGGTAGATAAGCACTATGTGCTTTTAGTTTATTGAGTTGATTTTTTGAACTAAAACCTCTGCAATTTTCTGACTGCTTTGATGAGTCCATCCTGCAATATGTGGAGATAGTATCGTTTTTGCAGAATCAAATAGGTATTGTAATTCTGGTAGTAATTCTTTTCTTTCCAAATCTTCAAATGAACTTTTCTCATATTCTAAAACATCCAAGCAGGCTCCTAAAACTTTGCCATTTTTCATAGCAGTAACCAAATCCTTACTATGAACACATTTTCCTCTTGCCGTATTAATAATGTAAATCGGTTTTTCAAATTGATGGATGAAATTTTCATCTACCAAATAAGTCGTTTCAGCCGTTAGCGGAATGTGCAAAGAAAGCACATCTGCTTTTTGAAATATTTCCTGCATGCTAGATTGATATTTGTATTTTTCAAGGTATTTATCATAAGCCAAAATACGAACCCCAAAGCCACTTAAAACCTCAGCAAAAGCCGAGCCATTATTTCCATAGCCGATAATTCCAATTGTTTTCCCAGCAAGCTCAACCCCTGTATTTACTTCTCTTTCCCAAATTCCACTTCTAACTTCTTTGTCAGATCTATTTAAATTATTAAAAAGTGAAAGCAGCATTCCAAGAGTATGTTCTGCCACTGCTTGCCGATTGCCCTCAGCTGCATTAAAACACTTTATATTTTTACTTTTTGCATATTCCTCATCAATATTTTCAAGCCCACTTCCAGCTCTTGCTATGAATTTTAAGTTATGGCATTTACTTAAAAAATCTTCATCCATTTTTATTCTAGAACGCAAAACTATTCCCTCATAATTTTCTATAATAGCTAAAACCTCTTCTCTTGTTTTATCATAAGCTTCCTCACAAATATGATTTTGCTTTTCTAGCTCCTTTTTTAAAAAAGGATGGACAGTATCAATAAAAAGAATCTTCATTTTTTAAAGAATTGCTTGACCGATAAGGAAATAAATAAACAGGCCTAAAACATCATTTACTGTAGTGATAAAAGGACCTGTTGCTAGTGCAGGGTCAATTTTATATTTTTTGAGAGTTAAAGGTACAAATGTCCCAAAAAGTGCTGCAAAAACAATCACTGCTAGAAGAGAGATGCTTACAGCTAAACTTAAGTCACCATAACCTAAAGCAAATGCTGCCGCTAAAATAATAAGAGAACAAATTATTCCATTCAGCAAACCAACACCTAATTCTTTCAGGAGTTTTTGAGATATATTATCCATTTTTAAGGAATCATTTGCCAATCCTTGAACTACAATAGCGGCAGATTGCACGCCAACATTTCCTCCCATTGCAGCAATCAAAGGGATAAAAAATGCCAATTGATAGTTTATTTCAAAAATATTAAATTTATCTATTACTATTGCGCCAAGCAAACCACCTAATAGTCCAATTAAAAGCCATGGCAGTCTTGCTCTTGTAAGCTCCCAAATAGTATCACTACTTTCTACATCTTCAGAAATACCACTTGCTAATTGATAATCTTTTTCCGCCTCTTCTTTAGCAACATCCATTACATCATCAATAGTAATTCTTCCAATCAAACGGTTCATATCATCAACAACCGGCAATACAATCAAATCGTATTTGTTCATGATATTCGCCACATCCTTATCATCCTCTGTGGCTTTTACAGAAATAATTTCGGTTTTAATAATTTCTTTTATTGGGGTATTGGTTTCTGTAAGCAGTAATCCACTAAGTGACATAGAACCAAGCAAAACATCATCATTATCCACCACATAAATGGTGTGTACTTGTTTTACATGCTCAGCTTGTTTACGCATTTCTCTAAGGCATTGCAAAGTGTTCCAATTTTCATTTACCTTGATGAGTTCCTTTGCCATTAGCCCACCAGCTGTATCTTCTGGATAAGTAAGTAAATCGGAAATATCGTTTGCATGATCCTTATCTTCAATAAGTGATAAAACTTCTTCTTGTTTTTCTTCTGAAAGTTCACCAATTACATCTGCTGCATCATCCGTTTCTAAATTATCGATTACTTCTTCTGCAATTTCTTTTGCAGTTAAATCAGCCAATAAGTCTTCCCTTAAATCGTCATCCAGTTCTACAAGAATTTCTGCCGATTTTTCCTCTGCAATAAATTGATATAAAAATTGGGCGTCAGTGGTAGAAAGTTCTTCCAGTATTTCAGCAATATCAGCAACATGCAAATCGTCTATCAAATCCTGCAATTTTGCAGTATCCTTCCGCCCAATTTGCACCCCTATTTCATGTATAAGCTGGACTGTTATTTCTCTTTGTTCTGACATACCTTAGTGATTGTTATAAAATCCTCTACCGACAACTCCTCTGCTCTTTTTCGCAATAAATCGGTGTGGGCTAATTCCCTTTCCAAAGAAAAGGATTTTAATGCATTTCGCAAAGTTTTACGCCTCTGATTAAAACCAACCTTTACAATTTGCTTGAATAATTTCTCATCACAAGGCAATTGTTTCACTTTATTTCTGGATAGTTTTATTACGCCAGATTTTACTTTTGGAGGGGGAGAGAATACATCTTCATTCACTGTAAAGCAGTATTCAATATCATAATATGTCTGTAACAAAACGCTCAATATTCCTCTCTGTTTTCCTTTTTTCGCTAAAATTCTTTCGGCTACTTCTTTTTGAAACATCCCGATAATTTCTGAAATAAGATCTTTATTCTCAAAAACAATAAAAAGTATTTGAGTGGAAATATTGTAAGGAAAATTACCAATAAGCGCAAATTGCTCACCAATTTCTTCTGGCAAATTCAACTTTAAAAAATCAGCTTCTATAATTTGTTTTTCTAATTGCGGATAATGAAGCATGAGATACAAAATAGATTCTTTGTCAATTTCTACTAATTTCAAATCTATATTTTTTAAGATAAGAAACTTTGTAAGCACACCCATTCCAGGGCCCACTTCCACTACTTTGTTAGCATCCTTTGATAATAAGTCGGTAATGGCTTTTGCTATTGCCTCATCATTCAAAAAATGTTGCCCCAAATGTTTTTTTACCCTTACCTTATTCATGGCTATAAACAACTTCTAAAAGGGTGCGGAAGGCAGCAAATTTTCCTGCAAACTTTTTACTGTGTTCTGTTTGAAGTTTTGTAGCAAATTGTTCGCTATACTGCTCATAAGTTTTCATATCCTTACAAGAATATTGAATGGCATAAGTATGGTCGCCCATCTCTTCTGCTAAAACCCTGCTTATTTTACAATCTAAAAACATACCCGTATTCATTACATCCGGAATGTGAGTGCTTTTCATCCAATCAATCCAAGTTTTTTCCATTTCCTTGTCAATGCTAATAGTTACATTATAAATTATCATAGTGTTTGCTTTTCTTCCAAATTATCCCCTCTTAATTTTCTGAACCTTTTTCTCGCTTCAGCAGTGTAAATACTCCCTTTATATTCTAATAATATCTTCTCATAAAGCGCTTTTGCTTTCTCCATATTTTTCAATTTTTTCTGATATATCTCCGCCAAAGTAAAAATGGCATCATCGGCCAAAATATCATAAAAAAAGTCTGTTTCTATTTTTTCAAGCATTGCTACTGCTTTTTGAATTTCACTGTTTTTTAGATAAATTTTCGATTTTTTAAATAAGATTTCATCTGTTAAGGAATGTCCTTTATAAATATCTAAAATGCTATCAAGCGTAATTATACTTTCTGAAAATCTGTTCTGAAAAAATAGTAAATCGGCTTTTGCGTAAATTTGCATGGGAATTTCAGAAGTATCCAAACCCAAATTATCGGTAATAAGTAAGGAAAGATGCATGGCATCATTGGCAATTAACTTGGAAGTAGATGCTTTTAGCACATCCAATTGTGCCTGTGCCCATTCAAAATCCCCTTGAAAATAGGCGATTCTTGCCCTGCGCAATTTTGCCTCATGCCCCAAAGGATTTTCCTTAAAACTTTTTTCTACTTGGGAATAATACAAAATGGCAGTCCATACTTTATTAGTTAGTAGCATAATATCGGCATATTCCAATTTGCACTCTGCTAAATCAGATTTCCTCAGCTGAGGAATAAGCATTGCCTCATCTAGAATAGTGGCAGCAGATGATAAATTATGCTGGTAAAAAGCTTTGAAATGGGCATAATTGGAAAGCAGTAAAATGGTGTTTCTGTTTTTTCCCAGTTTTGCAATTATATCCAAATAAAGTTTATCTAGTTTTTCCAAATCTGTTTGCGCCCCTGCTTTTTCAATCATCAAATTGTAAGCGTATAATTTATTGATATGCGCATCAATAAAAAAGGAATTTTCTTCTCCTTTTATTATAATATAATCAAAAGCGTCAATAGCTAAATTATAATAGGAATTATTTAAAAAAATATCTGCCAAATCAAAAATTCTTTCCCCATTCTCCCTCAAGCGTTTGTCAATGGCTTTGGCTTGCAAAAAGGCAAGCTCAAACTGATGGTTTTGCATAAAAAGCCAAATAAGCATGTCTGAAAAATCAGTGCTTGAATTCTCTTTTTGCACAAATTTTAAAAGCTGTTTTTTAAGAATATTATAATTCTTTGTGCTTTCAATTCCATCATTATTTAGAAATATTTGCAAACTATTTTTTACACTTTGTTTTTGGTTGGGATGATTTTTGATAAGCCGTAAATATGATGCTACCATATTTTCATTGTCCCCCATTTGTTTGTACACATTTGCAACTTGCAAATCGTAAGGATATGTAGAGTCTGCCGCTTTTGCTTTTTGGTAAGTTTCCAATGCTAAATCATACTCTTTACGCAGGATAAATGCATTTCCCAAACTTATCACTTGCCCAACTTGTTTGCTGATATTTTCTATTGCCGAATGGTAAGTTTTTTTAGCTTTTTCCTGTTTTCCATTCTTTTTTTGCAAAAAGCCCAAATCGACTTGGTAATTAAGACTTTTCGGATATTTTTTCAAAATTTTGGAAGCCAACTTTTCTGCTTCTTTGTAGTTCTCAATATTTATTAGGCAAGAAAGGTAAGGGGCGTAATAAGATGGGGAAATAGTTTTTTTATTAAGTTCTTTATATAGCGCTATGGCTTTATCGTACTGCCCATTTTGATAATACTGATAGGCAAGCTGTGCTTGATTGCTTTGCGAAAAAACAAAAGCAGAAACAAGCATGCATAAAAACAAAAGTTTTTTCATTACTCAATAATTTCAAAGCCAGTATACTTTTGCAGGGCTTTTGGGATTCTTATCCCACCATCAATTTGGTTGTTTTCAATTAATGAAGCAAAGATTCTAGGTAGCGCCAAAGCGCTTCCATTTAGGGTGTGGCAAAGCTGATTTTTTCCATTTTCATCCTTAAATCGTAATTTCAAACGATTGGCCTGATAGATCTCAAAATTGGAAACAGAACTTACTTCCAGCCATTTATCTTGCCCTGCTGAATAGACCTCAAAATCGAAAGTAAGAGCAGAAGTAAAACTTAAATCACCCCCACAAAGTTGAGAAATTCTATAAGGCAATTGCAAATCATCTAAAATAGAAGCGACATGGCTTACCATCTTATCCAAAGTTTCATAAGATTTCTCAGGATGTTGAATTTGCACAATCTCCACTTTATCAAATTGATGTAAACGATTAAGCCCCCTTACATCTTTACCATAAGAACCTGCCTCCCTCCTAAAGCAAGGAGTATAAGCCGTGCATTTTATAGGAAAATCTTTTACAATAACATCACGAAAAAAGTTAGTTACAGGTACCTCTGCAGTTGGAATTAAATATAAATCTATTTCAGAAGGAACTTTATATAAATCTTCTTCAAACTTAGGTAATTGCCCAGTTCCAAATCCGGATGCTTCATTAACCAAATGAGGTGGTAAATATTCGGTGTATCCTGCATTGGTATTTTTGTCTAAAAAATAAGCAATAAGTGCTCTTTGCAATCGTGCTCCTTTTCCTTTATAAACGGGAAAGCCAGCGCCTGTAATTTTATTTCCAAGTTCAAAATCAATCAAATCATAATCGGTAGTTAATTCCCAGTGCGGTTTTGCATTTTCAGCTAATTTTGGCTTTTCTCCCGATTCTTTGATGATTTTATTGTCTGCATCAGAATTTCCTTTTGGCACGCTTTGGTGAGGCACATTGGGTATTTGCAACAGTAATCCTAAAATATTTTTCTCTAATGCTGCATATTTGTCTTGTAAAGCTTTGGTTTCTTCTTTTATGTTTGTGCTCTTTACTTTTAAATCATTTGCTTTTTCCATCTCCCCAATTTTGTAAAGCTCCCCAATTTGTTTGGATAATTGATTGCTTTTGTAAAGTAAATCATCTAATTCTTTCTGAGTAGATTTTCGACTATCATCTTTTTGCAAAAGCTGATTAATTATATCATCTGCATCAAAATTTTTGATTTTAAGTTTCTCAATTATTTCGTTTTGATGCTCTCGCAAGTAAGGAATATGTAACATTTTTATTTTTTTATAAATCGAAAACAAATTTACATAAAAAACTCTTGACTTTGTCAAGAGTTTTTTTCTATTCTATATTATGTAAACTTTATTAGTTTGGTATTACCGAAACATAAGATTTGTTATTTCTTTTTTTGGTAAATTTTACTCTACCATCAGTAAGTGCAAATAGGGTGTGGTCTTTCCCCAAACCAACATTTTCGCCCGGATTATGAACGGTTCCTCTTTGGCGAACAATAATATTGCCGGCAATAATTGCTTGTCCTCCAAAAATCTTTACGCCAAGTCGTTTACTGTGCGACTCTCTTCCGTTTTTACTACTTCCAGCTCCTTTCTTATGTGCCATAACTTTAAGGTTTTATTTGTTTATTCCGCTTTTTTGATTGTCTTTTTTGCGGCTGTTCTCTTTGTTGTAATTTTTTTAGAAATAGTTTTCTTTGCAGTAGCTTTTTTAGCTTTTGGCTTTGCTTCTTTCTTTTCCGCTGCTTTTTTTACAATTGCTTTTTCGTCTATCTTTTGTATTTCAATTTTGGTAAGATATTGTCGGTGACCATTTTTTACTCGGTATCCTTTTCTTCTTTTCTTTTTAAAGACAATTACTTTATCACCTTTGAGGTGCTCTAAAACCTTTGCCGTTACTTTTGCACCACTTACATTAGGGGCCCCAACTTTCACTTTTCCACCGGTTTCTATTAAAAGAACATTGTCAAATGTTACTTTTTTCCCTTCCTTGGAATCCAATCGGTGAACAAAAATCTGTTGGTCTTTCTCTACCTTAAATTGTTGTCCTGCTATTTCAACTATTGCGTACATTGTTTTTTTATTTTCAAAATGGGCTGCAAATTTATAAAAACTAATCCATTCTAACAAAAAGAAAGTAAGAGTTTTTTGAGTAAATAAGATTTATTTTTTGTTTGTGCAATTAATATAAACTCTTTGAGTAATTTTGTGGAAAATTTAACCACAAATGAAACGACTATTTATCCTCATTATTTTACTTTCTACTTTAACAATATTTGCACAAGAGAGATGTGGAACAACTCAGTATTTGCATATGCTTGAAAACAGTAATCCTGAAATTGTAACTAAAAGAGCAAGATTAGAGAAAAATATTCAAAAGTGGATAAAGGAAAATCCTGATTATCAACAAAAAACAATCATTACTATTCCGGTTATAGTGCATATAGTTTATTCCTCCACTCAACAAAACATAACAGATGCACAAGTGCAATCACAAATTGATGTATTGAATAAAGATTACAGAAGAACAAATATTGATGTAATAATGACACCAAGCGTCTGGCAAAGTATTGCGGCAGATTGCGAGATTGAGTTCTGTCTAGCAACTACTGACCCAAGTGGAAATAGCACTAATGGAATTACCAGAACACAAACGACAACTTCTTCTTTCTCTATGCAAAGTAATGATGTAAAATCAACAGCAAACGGGGGAAAAGATGCCTGGCCGAATAATGATTATTTGAATATTTGGATTTGTAATTTATCTGGAAGTATATTAGGTTATGCAACACCTCCTTTTGGGAATATTGGTTCAGATGATGGAGTGGTAATTGGTTATAATTATTTTGGAACTCAAGGTACTGTGCAGTCACCTTATAACAAAGGTAGAACTACAACTCATGAAGTAGGACATTGGCTCAATCTAGAACATCTTTGGGGAAGTGGATGGGGAAGTTGTGGGAACGATAATGTGGGTGACACTCCTACTCAAGAAGAGGAAAATTATGGCTGTCCTGCTTTTCCCCATAATGCAAATTCTTGCGGAACCACAAATACTGATGGCGATATGTTTATGAATTATATGGATTATACTAATGATGCCTGTATGAATATGTTTACCGAGGGACAAAAAACTAGAATGATTGCTGCAATCAACCAATCAAGACAAAATTTATTAAATCATAACCTTTGTGGAGGCGGAAATACAACTATAAATGAACTAATTATTTCAAAAAGAAGTCTAAAAAGAGCTGTAGATATATTAGGTAGGGAAGTGAAAAATCCATTTGAAAAGAATAGAATCTTATTCTATATTTATGAAGACGGAACTATTGAGAAGAAAATGCTAATTGAATAATTTGTAAGCCGTTTTTATTTCCTCTAAATTCTAACCTCTAAATACTCTTATCTTTAATCTAATTTACTACTTTTGCTGCACAAATTATTTAGATGGAATACAATACAGAAAGAGAGCATCTTATTATACCAGAATACGGAAGACATGTGCAAAAAATGATTGCACACGCTACAAATCTGAAAGATAAGACGAAACAACAAAAATGCGTGAATGCCATTATAGCTTTTATGGGACAAAGAAATACGCATCTAAGAGACATCAAAGATTTTACCCACAAACTTTGGGACCATCTTTTTATTATGTCGGATTTTAAGATAGATGTGCCATCACCATACCCAAAACCGGAAAGAGAGAAATTAGCAGCAAGACCGGAAAAAATGTCTTATCCGAAACAAAAAATCCGTTTTCCCTTTTATGGCGTGAATATTGAAAAGATGGTGGCTTATGCTATGCAAATGGAAGATGGAGAGTTGAAAGAAACCATGGCTGGGATGATTGCTAATCATATGAAAAAGGATTACATCTGCTGGAACAAAGCATTTGTGGATGATGATACAATATTAAAACATCTTAATCAGTTATCAGAAGGTAAAGTAAAAACACATACTGATTTTAAGTTGATTGATGATAAGGATATCCAGAAACCAAGAACTTACAAAAAGCTTAAAAAGAAAGGGAAAAACTACAAACACAGAGGTCCGAAAAGAAGATAAATGGCTACATTTAAGGTAAAGGGAGGGTTAAAATTAAAAGGTGACTTACATCCACAAGGCGCAAAAAATGAAGCCCTGCAAGTGCTTTGTGCAGTACTGCTTACTCCTGAAGAAGTTATTATGGAGAATGTGCCAAAAATTCGTGATGTAAATATTCTTATTGACCTTTTGCGTGATCTAAATGTAACTGTAAATCAGATTGATGAGAAAACTTATAGCTTTAAAGCCGACAATGTAAATGTCGACTATTTATCTTCTGATGATTACAAAACAAAAAGTAGCCGAATAAGAGGCTCTATTATGATTGTTGGGCCATTATTAGTTCGTTACGGAAAAGGATTTATACCTAGGCCTGGAGGAGATAAAATTGGAAGGAGAAGATTAGACACTCATTTTATTGGTTTCGAGAACTTAGGTGCAAAATTTGTTTATGATAGTAAAGAAGAATATTACCGAGTTAGTGCTGATGAGTTAAAAGGGGCTAATATGCTGTTAGATGAAGCGTCTGTTACTGGTACTGCTAATATCATCATGACAGCTGCAATGGCAAAAGGAACAACTACAATCTATAATGCTGCTTGCGAGCCCTACTTACAACAATTATGTAAGATGCTCAATTCAATGGGTGCTAATATTACAGGGGTTGGATCAAATCTAATAACTATTGAAGGTGTTGAATGTCTTGGTGGTTGCACACACAGAATTCTTCCTGATATGATTGAGATTGGTTCATTTATTGGGCTTGCTGCAATCACAAAATCGGAGATTACAATTAAGAATGTAGCTTATGATGAGCTTGGAGTTATTCCTTCTGTATTTTCAAAACTTGGGATAAAAATAGAACGTAAAGGGGATGATATTTATATTCCATCTCAAGAAAGTTACGAAATCCAATCTTTTATTGATGGTTCTATTTTGACTATTTCTGACGCACCATGGCCAGGATTTACTCCTGATTTGCTTTCAATAGTTTTAGTTGTAGCTTCACAAGCAAAAGGAAGTGTCCTTATCCATCAGAAAATGTTTGAATCACGCCTTTTCTTTGTAGATAAACTCATTGATATGGGGGCTCAAATTATCCTTTGCGATCCGCACAGAGCAACAGTAATTGGCTTAGACCATAAATTCAAATTCAAAGCTACAACTATGACTTCTCCGGATATTCGAGCTGGAGTTTCACTTTTATTGGCTGCCCTTGCAGCTGATGGAGAAAGCACTATCCATAATGTAGAGCAAATTGATAGAGGCTATCAAAATATTGATGCCAGATTAAATGCCATTGGCGCACAAATTACTAGGTTAGATTAATTTGATAATGTGCTAATTTTTCCACAAACTAATTAACCACAAACAATCTCATGAAAAAACTATTCATTATTACACTACTAAATTGCTTCATTGCTACATCATCTTTCTCACAAGAAATAGGATTAAATATTGGAGATAAAGCGCCGGCATTGGCATACAAAAACCCAAATGGAAAAACCTTGAAATTATCTAGCTTGAAAGGTAAATTGGTGCTGATTGATTTTTGGGCAAGTTGGTGCGGACCGTGTAGAAAAGAAAATCCAAATCTGGTAAGTGCCTATCAAAAATATACTAAGAAAAATTTCAAGCACGGAAAAGGATTTGAGATTTATAGTTTATCGCTTGATTCCAAACAAAAAGCATGGGTAAAAGCCATTAATCAAGATCAGCTTTTCTGGGAATATCATGTCTCTGATTTGGGTGGCTGGCAATCTGCAGGTTCACAAAAATATGGCATTCGTTCTATTCCGAGTAATGTGCTGATTGATGGAAAAGGTATTATTGTTGCCAAAAATTTGAAAGGTCAGGCATTGCACAAATTTTTAGCAGCTGAATTAATCAAATAATCTTTACTGACAAATTGTCTAAATGAAAGCATTGGCAAAGTAATTGCAACTAACTCTTTACCAAAAGAAAAAATATAAACATGAGCAAGAAAAAGAAAGCAAAAGATAGTATAAAGCAAGAATCTGAAAAAATAGAAAAACAGGAAGAAAAACAGTTAACTGTTGAAGAATTTTTAGCTATTGAAAAAGATAAAAATTTGCGGCTGATTGCCGAATTTGACAATTTCAGAAAGAGAAATGCAAAAGAAAGGATAGAGCTTTTCGCAACTGCCGGGCAGGACATAATGACTATTTTACTGCCAATTCTTGACGATTTAGAAAGAGCTATTCAGGCTAATGAATATGATGAGAAACATGGAGTAGTACTTGTTTACAATAAATTAAAATCTTCATTAGAGACCAAAGGACTAGAAGAAATTGATTGCCCTATTGGAAAATCCTTGGATACCGAATTTCATGAAGCAATCAGTATGGTTGCGGTAGGAAAAAAGAAACAAAAAAATAAAATTATTGATATGGTAGAAAAAGGATATCTATTAGGAGGAAAGGTAATCCGACATGCCAAAGTAGTGGTTGCTAATTAAGAATAAGAAAATGGCAAAAAGAGATTATTATGAAGTTTTGGGAGTTGGTAAAAATGCGGATTCCAAAGAGATAAAAAAAGCATATCGAAAATTAGCGCTTAAATATCATCCAGACAAAAACCCTAACGACAAGCAAGCAGAAGAGAAATTTAAGGAAGCCGCAGAGGCTTATGAGGTACTAAGCAATGCCGAAAAGAAACAAAGATATGACCAATTCGGCCATGCAGGAATGAAAGGTACTGCCGGTGGTGGATTTGGTGGTAGCATGGACATGGACGATATTTTTTCTCAGTTTGGAGATATTTTTGGGGGTGCCCATCCTTTTGAAAGTTTTTTTGGTGGTGGAACAAGAGGCAGGCAAAGAGTAATAAAAGGAACAAATCTTAGAATCCGATTAACATTAAGCCTACAAGAAGTTTCAGAAGGAGTAGAAAAAAAAATAAAGGTTAGCCGATTGGTAAATGCAGATGGTGTAACCTACAAAACATGTGGAACTTGCCATGGTTCAGGACAGGTTACAAGAATCAGTAATACCATTTTGGGGCAAATGCAAGCCTCAAGCCCTTGCCCTGTTTGCAAAGGAAACGGTAAAAGTATTGACAATCGGCCTTCTGGAACTGATGCTAACGGCATGCTGAAAAAGGAAAAAACCGTAAAAATTACTATTCCACCAGGAGTAGAAGATGATATGCAACTAAAAGTGGGTGGTAAAGGAAATGCAGCTCCTTTTGATGGAATAAATGGGGATTTAATTGTTTTAGTCTCTATTGAAAAACACGAAAAACTTATTCGGGATGGGCAAAACCTGCATTACGAGCATTACATCAGTTTTGCGGATGCAGCTCTTGGCACCTCTGCTGAAATTCCTACAATAAGTGGAAAAGCCAAAGTAAAACTAGAAAGTGGAATACAATCTGGCAGAATATTACGCCTAAAAGGTAAAGGGTTGCCCTCTGTAAATGCTTATGGAAAAGGAGATTTACTCGTTCACATAAATGTGTGGACACCTCAGAATTTAAGTAAAGAGGAAAAGAAATTCTTTGAAAAATGCTGTGATAGCGAAAATTTCACACCAAAACCTACTGCAAAAGACAAATCCTTTTTTGATAGAGTAAGAGAAATGTTTGGCTAGCATGCAAAAGAACATTTTCATAGCGAAAGATATAGTAAAACAATATGGAGATTATACAGCCCTTAATCAAGTAAATTTAGAAATTCCAAAAGGTAGTATTTTCGGTCTTTTAGGACCAAATGGCGCAGGAAAAACAACCCTAATGCGTATTATAAATCAGATAATTGCACCAGATAGTGGCACACTAATTTTTGATAGCAAGCCTCTTAAAAGGGCTGACATTGCACAAATTGGTTATCTGCCAGAAGAAAGAGGACTCTACAAAAAAATGAAAGTAGGTGAACAAACGCTTTATCTAGCTAAGCTTAAAGGAATGCCGCATAATGAGGCACTCGAAAAACTTAAATTTTGGTTCAAAAAATTAGACATTTTGCATTGGTGGAACAAAAAAGTGGAAGAGCTCAGCAAAGGAATGGCACAAAAAATTCAGTTTGTAGCAACAGTAATACACCAGCCAAAACTCCTTATTTTTGATGAACCATTTTCTGGTTTTGACCCCATAAATGCTGCCATAATAAGAGATGAAATTCTCGAATTAAAAAAGGGAGGGACAACTATTATTTTTTCTACTCACCGCATGGAATCAGTGGAAGAAATTTGCGACAATATAGCCCTTATCAATAATGGAGAAACAATTTTGGAAGGAGCGATTAAAAAAATAAAAAACAATTTTAGAAATAATATCTTTTCAGTTAAGCTAAATACGGAAAATCTTACTTTGCCTGAGCAATTTCAAATTATTAGTAATACAGATAATAACTACCAAATTCAGATTAGCGAAAATGCTACCTCTAATCAGTTGCTAAATGCACTTATAGAAAAAGGTGAAATACTCTCATTTCAGGAGAAAATACCGACCATGGAAGATATTTTTATAAAAGCAGTGAAGGATGAATAAAATCTGGCTCATCATAAAAAGAGAATATCTGGTAAGAGTCAGAAAAAGATCATTTATCATAATGACGATTTTAGGTCCACTTCTTATAGCTGGAATTATCATTTTACCAACTTACTTGGCTATGCAAGGGCATGATGAAAGAATCATTGCTTTGTATGAGGAAAACACTTTTTTCTCTTCCAAATTAGAGGATACTGACAATTTACATTTTGTAAAAATTCCATTTGAGGAAGTAAATATTATTAAAGAGGATTTTTCGGCAAGCTCGTATTATGCACTTCTTGACATTAAGGATGCTGAGAATTTTGCACTTTATTCCAATCAGCAAGTAAGTTTAAGTGTGCAAAGTGAGATTGAGGGAAAATTATCAGATATACTGCAAAGGGAAGAATTGAAATTGGCAGGAATAGATTTGCAAATATTGGAAGGCGTTACTACCCAAATAGAGGTGAAAACAATTATCATTGGAGAGGAAGGGGAAACTACTGGAAATGCAGAAGTAAGTTTCGGTATTGGCTTTATGTGTGGCATCCTTATTTATATGTTTATTTTCATGTATGGAACCATGGTAATGCGTGGAGTGATTGAAGAAAAAACAAGTAGAATTGTGGAGGTAATTATTTCCTCTGTAAAACCATTTCAATTGATGATGGGGAAAATTTTGGGAGTTGCACTAGTAGGCCTTACCCAATTTATGCTTTGGATTATTCTTACCATTATTATCTCTTCTTTTGCTGAAGTTTTATTTTTTGATATGAGTGCTATTGCTGCTGAAAATTCAGAAATGGGACAAGAACAATCTGTTATTGTATCTGAACTTTTAAAATCCTTGGCTGGTATAAACATTGCCCAACTTCTTATCTCCTTTGTTTTTTACTTTCTGGGAGGATATTTGCTTTACAGTGCCCTTTTTGCAGCTGTTGGCTCAGCAGTGGATGCGGAGGCTGACACACAACAATTCATTTTACCAATAACCATACCGCTTATTTTATCATTTATATTAATGCAGCCCGTTATGAATAATCCGGATGGTGTATTGGCTTATTGGCTTTCTCTTATCCCTTTCACTTCTCCTATAATAATGATGGTTCGTTTGCCATTTGGGGTAAGTAATGCGGAACTGATTCTCTCTATGGCTTTATTAGTTGTAGGGTTCCTGGCAACTACCTCTTTGGCAGCTAAAATTTACAGAACAGGAATACTGATGTATGGTAAAAAGGCATCATATAAAGAGTTATGGAAATGGCTTACCTTTAAGGGATAACAGAAAAAAACTCATTTTTCCCCTTTTTTTAGTCTAAAAATAGCTAAAAAATACACAGTATAACTACTTGATTTTCTGTGTGTTATCGTTTATTTGAACAATTAAATGTTAAAAAAGGTAGTGCCTTTTGTTGTCCATACTATTTGATAAGCTTATCTTTGCCCCGTATTAACCAAATAAATAATTAATTATGAAAAAGAATTTACGAAACATCTTAACGCTTGCGTTAGGATTTGCAACAGTTATCGCTACTGCCCAAAGTTGGGATGCTGACTCTAGAACTAGGGTTGACATGGGTGGTGATAACGATCAGTTTACAACTGATCAAAGAACATCTCTTGGCGTAAGCTGGGGAGGAAATGGCTGGGGTATCAATGTTAGTGGTAATCATAACTATGACCTTGGTACTGATGGATCTTCAATGAGTTGGAATGAAGCTTATGCTACTACTGACCTTATGGGTTATGCTAGTGTAGCTGTTGGTCGTCAAGCTCTTGACTATGGTAGTGGAGCTATAATGGGAAGCAATGATTGGGCTTCAAACCCAAACACTCATGATGGTGGTGT
>Ga0208129_1000089_pt1 | contig 37025 bp, 33 predicted proteins | sample ETNtaG_13_FD_185759 | JGI IMG/M metagenome (GOLD analysis project Ga0208129, IMG submission 185759) | Marine microbial and viral communities from oxygen minimum zone, Eastern Pacific Ocean - ETNP201306PF47B (SPAdes) (version 2) | ecosystem: Environmental > Aquatic > Marine > Oceanic ...
GCCACCTGCAACGTCGGATCAAAATGGGAAACCGGAACGCACTTGTACTGCCTGGCCAATCCGGACGGCAACAGCGTCGTTAATTCCGGTGTGATCAGGGCATCGTTGAGATCCATCGACTCCGCGCCAAGATGATCGCACAAGACTTGAATAATCCTGTCTGCGTCCAGATAATCCAAATCCACCAACGCCTGAAAAGCAGTCACCCCCTTGGTCTCCACCTCACCGGCGGCCTCCTCAATCTGGAACTCGTCCAGCAGATCCTGCTCCGCGATCAACGCCAACAGCGGAATGGACAGATAGTCTGCCATCAGGCCTCCACCCCCTCCTCCTCCTCGGCCGCCATCCCCGCCTGCACCGCCCGAAGTTTGTCCATGATGGTTCCGGGATCTTGTGACTTTGTAATAACTTCATCCTCTGAAATCAGGCCGGCCTGATATTTTTCCAACAGGAATGAATCCAGGTTCACCATGCCGTACTTGGCGCCGGTCTGGATGTCGGAGTTGATTCGGTAGGTCTTGTTGTCTCGTATCAGCGCAGAAATCGAGGGTGTCCAATTCATGATTTCAAACACCGCTATCCGGCCTGGCTTGTCAGCTCGCGGGCAGAGCAACTGGGAGATCACGGACTGCAGCACCGTGGACAACTGAATGCGGATGGTATTTTGCTGGTTGGTGGGGAACGCGTTTACGATACGATCAATGGTCTTGGCAGCGCCTGTCGTATGAAGGGTGCCAAACACAAGGTGACCCGTTTCCGCAGCGGTGATGGCCGCCTCGATTGTCTCCAGGTCACGCATCTCACCCACCAGAATGATGTCCGGGTCCATCCGCAGGACACGGCGCAGCGCCTCGCCGAAGCTTGGCACGTCCACGTGCACCTCGCGTTGGGTGATGATGGCATTCTTGTGGTTGTGATAAAACTCGATGGGATCTTCAACGGTGACAATGTGGGCGTCATCACGCTCGATGTTGATGATGTCAATCATGGAGGCCAGCGTGGTGCTCTTGCCAGAGCCGGTCGGCCCGGTCACCAGGCACATGCCGCGCGGCTTGTACAACAATTCCTTCACCGAGGGCGGCAGGCCGATCTGCTCGAACGTCAGCAGCGTTGTCGGTATCTGCCGCAACACCGTTGCGAATCTTCCCCTCTCCTTGAACACACTCACCCGAAACCGGGCCATGTCACCAAACGCAAAGGCGAAATCCGCCCCGCCACGCTCACGCACTTCCTGAATGTTCTCGTCCGAAGTGATGGCACGCACAAGTTCCTCGGCCATCTCATCCGTGAGAGCCGGACCATCCACCTTCTGCAAAACACCGTGCAGGCGGATCGCGGGCGGCACCCCCACACGGATGTGAAGGTCGGACGCTCCCTCCTGCACCACAAGGTGCAACAAATCTGACATTACATAGGACATGGCTATCTCAAAAAAACGGTCAACTCTCGTCACCCACCGTGACACGCAACACTTCTTTCGGCGTGGTCATTCCAGCGACCGTCTTGCGGGCGCCATCCTCCCGAAGCGTGCGCATACCCACTTCACGGGCACGCTTGCGCAACTCTGTGGCCGTGACCGTGTTGACGATCATCTTTCGGCTTTCATCGTCCACGACGAACACCTCGAATAAGCCAAACCGGCCCTTGTACCCGGTCCCGTTGCATTTGTCGCAACCCTCCCCGGCCTTGAAATTGGGATCCTTGATGCTTTTAGGGTCGAGGCCAAGCGAAAGTAGTTCACTCTCCACCGGTTCGACTGGCCCTTCGCATTTCGGGCAAATTTTCCTTACCAGACGCTGCGCCATGAGACAGCGGGTGGCCGACGCAATCAGGAACGGCTTCACCCCGATATCGGTCAAGCGGGTCACGGCCGATGGCGCGTCGTTTGTGTGGAGCGTGGAAAAAACCAGATGACCGGTCAGCGACGCGTTAATCGCAATGGTAGCCGTCTCGAAGTCACGAATCTCGCCCAGCATCACCACGTTCGGTGCCTGGCGCAACATCGCCCTGAGCGCGTTGGCAAAGGTCAAATCCACCGCGGTGTGGACCTGCACCTGGTTGATACCTTCGAGCAGATACTCGACCGGATCCTCGACGGTGATGATTTTTCGATCCGGCTTGTTGATGTAGTTCAGGCAGGAGTACAGGGTGGTAGTCTTGCCGGAGCCGGTCGGCCCGGTCACCAGCAGGATGCCGTCAGGCAACTGGATCAGGTCCTCAAACGTGCGCTGGTCATCTGCCAGAAAGCCCAACTGGCCGAGACCGAGTTTCAGCCCTTCCTTGTCCAGCAATCGCATGACAATGCTCTCACCGTGCGTCGTCGGAAGGCAGTTGACGCGAAGATCGATGTTTTTGCCGCCCACGTTGGCCTGGATGCGGCCATCCTGCGGGATGCGTTTCTCGGCGATATCCATTTCGGACATGATCTTGAGGCGGCTGATCACCGAGGCCTGCAACCGTCTCGGCGGCGCTTTCTGCTCGTGGCAGACACCGTCGACTCGATAGCGCATCCGGAACCGCAACGCCAGAGGTTCAAGATGAATGTCAGACGCCCCCATCCGGAACGCCTCCACGATCATGGTGTTGACCAGCTTGATGATCGGCGTGTCTGCGTCGACTGCATCCGCATCCTCCTCCACCGTCACTTCCCCAAGGGTGCTGATCTGCACCTCCCCCTCGGTGATGTCCTGGATCAGTTGACTGACGTTGTCGTCCCGCGCCGCTCCGTAATACTGCTTGAGGGCGCCCTCGATCTCGTCCTCATCGGCCACGCTGATCCTCACCTCCTTGTTCAGCGCCTGGCCAAGCGCGTCAATCGCGTCCAGATCCGACGGATCGGACATCGCCACCGTGACGCTCAGGTCGTCCTGGTACAGCGGCACCACCTTGTACTGGTGCGCCACCGACCGGGGCACGGAGGAGATGACTTCGTCCTCGATCGGGTGATCAGCGAGTTCGACGAACTCTGCACCGAATTGCGCCGCCTTGGCCTGGGAGACCTGGATCGCCATAACCACGCCCTTGGTGATGAGCGTGTCCACAACCCCCTCCCCGCTCGACATGGCCTCGTCCTCGGCAAGCGCACGCTCCTCGTCCGTCACCGCCCCCATCTCGGTCAGTGTTTCTAGCAAATAGTCGTCTCGTGCAGACACAGTCTTGAATCAAACAGCCATCAACCCCAAAAGCGCGGCGCAGCCTATCCATATCGGAAGCAAATTAAAAGCAGACAAAAAAACTACAGGCAAACCCCTGGCATCTTGAAAAGGGGGAAAAGGGCTAACCGAAGCTCCCCGGCCAGCCAAGTTTTATTTCAATCTTCTTTACCTCCACCGTCATGCAGCCATGCTGTCCGGGCCCGGGCGGGCAGGTCCGGATTGCCATTGGGGATCGAATTCGCCACTGTCTCCCAAGTCGCGCTTGGCCAAGCGCTTGCCAAGGCACACGCATGGAGACTCCTCTGCAGTTGGTCATCGGGATTGATGGTGGTGCCACCTACAGCCACGGCGTGGCGGCAACACACGACGGCCGGGTGCTCGCGGTCGTCCACTCCGCGTCAATGAACTTCACCGGCTCCTACCAAAAGGAGGTCCGGCGACGCGTGAGCGAAATCCTCCGCGACCTTGAGCTTCAGCTGCCCTTCTCGAACGAATTCACCCATTACGCCGTCTCCGCAGCCGGCATCTTCAGCGAGGCCACAACCGACCAGAAGGAAAAGCTCTGCGGAAAAATCTATCCCTGGAAACGAACCCGCCTCGTGGGCGACTCCGTCGCCGCCTTTCAAGGCGCAACGCTTGGCCGGCCCGGTGTGCTGGTCATTTGCGGGACCGGCACCAGCATCATTGCCTGCAATGAGGCCGAGAAGTTCACGCAACTCGGGGGATGGGGGCCGCTGCTCGACGACGTTGGCAGCGCCTACTGGATCGCCGTGAAATGCATCCGGGCTGCCATTGCCGAGTTTGAGCAAACCGGCCCCATGACCTCAATCACAGGCGCCCTTTGCGACTGGTACGAAGTCAAAAACGTACAGGGCCTGATCCCGGTGATTTATCATCCCGAGTTCACACGCGACAAGTTTGCCAATCTCGCCTCCAGGCTCGACAGGAAAATCGGGGACGCCGACCCGGTGTATCAGCAGATCTGCCGCGAAGCCGGCGAGGCCGTCGCCACCCTCGCCATCCGGGCCGTCGAAAAGTCCGGCCTGAACACCTCTCCGCTGCCGTTGTTCTTTTCCGGCGGCGTGCTCCTTCACAACCGAGCAGTGATGAACGCCTTCGAGGAGACTATTCGTGGGGAGTTCAGGGTGATGCTCAGCCAACCCCGTCTGCCAACCGTGCTCGGCGCAGCCATGCTGGCCCTGCGGGAGGCCGGCGTGGAAATCACCGACCCGCTCGTCGAGCAACTCGACACGACCTATAAAAACGTCGATGAACTCGTCTCCGGTTGATGCCGCGCAGCGGGACGAAAACCTCTCCTCCTCCGCTCAGCTTGCGTCCTCGTATTCAATTTCCTCCCCCCAATCCCCGACCTTCAGGATGCTCCGGACCTTTCGTCTCTCGTAACGGTGTTTCTTAGCCTTACCCGGCTGGGTTAGCGCTTGGTGAAAGGGATGCTCCTCGCTGACGAGGCCGGAAACGACATCGGTTTTCTTTTTCATTAAGGTTGATGGATGTGTGGAAGAAACCGTCGGGAAAAGATCGGCAAAGCCACCCTGGATTGAAGCAAACCTTACCCCCGCATGTATCAGGTCATGCATATCAAACAGTCGCGAGCTTTGACCCCCCGCCGGGCCTGGTGTTCGAAAAAATAAGGAGGAGAATTGGAACACCCCTAAGCGCCGCTCTTCAAGTGATTCCACCGCAACAAGTTCCATTCCCAACCCGCAAAAGCCACCTCCTCCAGGCGCACCCTCCGCCGGATCGATCGAATTGCGCCTAAGACAAAAGGTGACCCAACTGCCCGCTCATATTCCACCATCGTCGCCGAGCCACAGCCAGGGGGAAAAGTTGTGCAGCTTGATTTCAGTGCGGCTGGATCGGTGCTCAATCACCGTCAGGCTGGCGAAGTCGACCTCAAAGCGGTCCATTTTAGAGAACGGCTCGTCGAGCAGCAACGACAGGAGCATCCGAATCACGCCGCCATGGCACAGGACGAGCACGTCCTGCTCTGCCCCTTCTCCCATCATTCGCTCCAGGCTGCCGCGAATACGTGACTGGTACCCGTCCATCGACTCGGCCTCGGCGACATCGCCGTTCTCCAGATGCAGGAGCCAGTCCTCGGCGTCCACGCCGAATTTTTCCTGTATCTCGTGCCACTTGTGTCCGGTCCAGACGCCGAAATCAACCTCGCGCAAGTCATCGATCACCTGCGCCTCCCGGCCAAGCGCGTCAAGCAGCGGCTCGGCTGTCTGTCGCACCCGAACCATCGGGCTGATGTAAATGTGATCAAAGGTGCGGCCGCCCAAAAACTTGGCCAAGCGCTTGGCCTGCTCATGGCCAAGCGACGACAGTTCCATGTCGATCTGACCCCCGAACACCTCGTGGTATGCCTCGTCCACCTCGGCGTGGCGGACGAGGTGCAGCCGGGTCGGTTTCTCCCTGCAATACATGACGCCCGCCTGCCCTTAGCCCTCAGCGATGGCCACCTTCTGCAGATCCAGCAACTCGCCGATCCCCTTTCGCCCATGCGCCAGCATGGTGGCCAGTTCGCCGTCGCTGAAAGTGTTCTTTTCGCCGGTACCCTGCAACTCGATGAACTCGCCGTTGGCGTTCATCACGAGGTTCATGTCCACCTCGGCGGCGACATCCTCGACGTAGGGCAAATCTAGGATGGGCACGCCGCCCACCACGCCGACGCTCACCGCGGCGACCGGCGAGACCACCGGGTCGCACTCCAGCAACCCCTCCGCCTGCAGCTTGGCCAAGGCCAGCGACAGGGCCACGTACCCGCCGGTGATCGCCGCCGTGCGCGTGCCGCCGTCGGCCTGGAGCACGTCGCAGTCGATCCAGAGCGTTCGCGAGCCGAGCTTGACCAAGTCCACCGCGGCCCGCATCGATCGGCCGATGAGGCGCTGGATTTCCTGCGAGCGCCCGTCGATCTTCCCCTTGGAAATGTCCCTTTGTTTCCGGTCCAGTGTCGAGTAAGGCAGCATCGAGTACTCGGCGGTGAGCCAGCCGCCCTCGACGTTCTGCAGCTTCATCCAGCGCGGCACCGATTCCTCGACGGTGGCGCTGCAAATGACGCGGGTGTCGCCCCACTCGATCAGTGTCGAGCCGGTGGCGTACGGGGCGATGTTGTTTTTGAAAGTAACCGTGCGGAGTTGATCCGCCGCACGGCCGTCCGGTCGTTGTGTCGTGTCTGAGTCTCCCTCGCTCATGGCCGGGCAAGCTACCGTCCCACGCGCGGCAACTCAATCTCGATCGATTGAATCAGTGGTAATGACGCGGATAATCCCCCGCCACATCCCGGTACTTGGTCGCGAACTCGATACAGGCGCCGGTGTCGAGCTGGCCGACGCAACCCCGGTACATCTCCTGCCAGGGCGTCTGGTGGTGAAGTTCGGGCGGGGCATACTTTTCACGTCGCTTGGCCAAGGCCTCGTCGGACACCAGCAAGTCGACCCGACACTTGTTGAGGTCCACCCGCACCTCGTCGCCGGTTTCGAGCAGAGCCAGGTTCCCGCCCGCAGCCGACTCGGGGGCGATGTTCAAAATGCTCGGACTGGCAGAGGTGCCGCTTTGGCGGCCGTCGCCCATCGTCGGCAGCATGTCGATGCCCTGTTTCAGGAGGTCGTCCGGTGGCTGCATGTTCACCACCTCCCCGGAGCCGGGATAGCCGACCGGCCCGCAGCCGCGAATCACCAGCATGCACGAGTCGTCGATGTTCAGCGACGGATCATTGAGCCGCTCACGGTAATCCTCCGGCCCCTCGAACACGATCACCCGCGACGTGAATTCATTTTCATTTCCCGGCTCGGACAGGTAGCGCGCACGGAACTCATCGCTGATGACGCAGGTCTTGATCAGCGCCGCGTCAAACAGGTTGCCGTTCAGAACCAAAAAACCGGCCTGCTCTTTCAGCGGTTCGCCGTAAGCGCGGATCACCTCGCGATCCGGCTCCAGGATGTCCGCCTGGTTTTCAGCCACCGTTCTGCCGCTGACCGTCATCGTTCCGCCGTGCATACGCCCCGCGCCGAGCAACTCGCGAATCACGCCCGGGATGCCGCCCGCGCGATGGAACGACTCGCCCAGATACTTGCCGGCCGGCTGGCAATTGACAAGCAACGGAACGTCGTAGCCCACGTCCTGCCAATCCTGCAGGCTCAACTCAACGCCCAAATGCCGCGCGATGGCGGTCAGGTGAACGGGACAATTCGTGGAACCACCAATGGCCGTGTTGACGACGATGGCGTTCTCGAATGCCTCGCGCGTCATCACCTTGCTCGGCGTCAAATCCTCGTGAACCATCTCCACGATGCGTTTGCCAGTGCGGTACGCCATCTGACCTCGCTCGCGGTACGCCGCCGGGATCACCCCACAGCCCGGCAGCGACATGCCCAGCGCCTCGGCGAGGGAGTTCATTGAGAGAGCCGTGCCCATCGTGTTGCAGTGGCCGACGCTGGACGACGAGGCGGCCACTTGGTCAAGCAGTTCCTCGATGGTGATTTTACCCTCCGCCAACTGCTTGCGCCCCTCCCAGACCATCGTGCCGGAGCCGGCCAACTCACCGTTGTACCAGCCGTCGAGCATCGGGCCGCCGGACTGCACGATCGCCGGCAGGTTCATCGTCGCCGCCGCCATCAGGCAGGCCGGTGTGGTCTTGTCGCAGCCAGTCGTCAGCACGACGCCATCGAATGGATAACCGTGCAGCACCTCGACGAGCCCCAGGTAGGCCAGGTTGCGGTCCAGCGCGGCGGCCGGCCGGCGGCAGCTCTCCTGAATCGGGTGCACCGGAAACACGAACGGAATCCCGCCAGCGTCGCGGATGCCGGCCTTGACGCGCTCAGCCGTCTCGATGTGCCCACGGTTGCACGGCGAGATGTCGCTGCCGACCTGGGCGATGCCGATGATCGGCTTGCCGGCGCGCAACTCCTCCGGCGTGATGCCGTAGTTCAGGAACCGCTCGATGTAAATGACCGTGCCGTCCGGGTGCGCCGGGTTGTTGAACCACTCCTCACTGCGAAGCCGCTTGGTTGCTTTTCCAGAATCACTCATGCGCTTGACCAAGCGTAAAGCATTCCTCCTAGTTTGCCAGCACGGAACCTCTTTTGAGTTCACTTGGCCAAGGGTTGAACTTGCCAAGCAGCTCGGTCTCGGGAACATTGACGCGCATGTTCAGCCTTTCGGGTAAGTCTGCCGTCGTGACCGGCGCGGGATCGGGCATCGGCCAAGCGATCGCTCTCGCCTTGGCCAAGCAGGGCGCGTCTGTCAATGTGCTCGAGATCAACGATGAAGCCGCCGGGGAGACGGTCGAACAGATCCGCTCCACCGGTGGCCAAGCCGAGGCGACGGCGTGCGATGTGGCGGATCACAGCCAGGTGCAGGACATTTTCAACAAACTTGGCAGCGACCGCGGCGGGCTAGATTGCCTCGTCAACAACGCCGGCATCGCGCACGTCGGCAACATCACCAACACCAGCGAGGAGGATTTCGACCGCGTGATGAACGTGAACCTGAAGGGCGTGTTCAACTGCCTGAAGGGCGGCGTCAAGCTGATGCTCGAGAGTGGCGGCGGGGCGATCGTCAACATCGCCTCGACGGTGGCGACAATGGCGATCAATGACCGCCTGGCCTACAGCACGAGCAAGGGCGGCGTGCTCGCGATGACCTACTCGGTGGCCAAGGATCACCTGCCCGACAACATCCGCTGCAACGCGATCTTGCCGGGCCGCATCCACACGCCGTTCGTCGACGGCTTCATCGCGAAGAATTATCCCGACAACCAGGAGGAGATGTTCAGGAAACTTTCCGATTATCAGCCGATTGGCCGCATGGGCAAGCCGGAGGAGATCGCCGCGATGGCGGTGTTCCTCTGCAGCGACGAGGCGTCGTTCATCACCGGTGCGCCCTTCCCCGTCGACGGCGGGACGCTGTACGTGCGTTGATTGATTTTTACTGTTGTAATCGAACAGTGATTTTTCAAACAACCAACTGTTCCCCCTCATCCGGCCTGCAGCCACCTTCTCCCGGGAGAAGCAATCAAACCGGATGCGCTTGGCCAAGCTCCCTCTCCCAGCGGGAGAGGACCGGGGAGAGGGGGAAAGCGAAATCAACACGGAGAGACGTTCGCATCGTACTAAATCAGATATACTCATAAAATGTCGAAACTCTCTCCCAACGTCGCGCTGAACGACGAGGCCCTGCTGCAGAAAGCCGCCACGAAGACCGGCCTGTCGGACTTTGGCGATGATTCGTTCCGTGAGCCGTTCAACATCCTGCTCCGGTCACTGCGGGACGAGGCGCGCCTCAACACGCAGGGGGTGATCCTGATGCAACGCACGATCCTGAGGCTGCTCAAGAACCGACTGCGAACCGAGGCCGCATTTGCCGCCCACCCGGAGATGGCGGAGACGCCGATCGAGCGGCCCCTGTACATCTTGGGCTTCCCCCGGACCGGCACGACGCTGCTGCACAACCTGCTTGCCTGCGACCCGGCCGCGCGCTGGCTGCGGCTATGGGAGGGCTTGCATCCCGCGCCTCCCCCGGAGTCGCTGGAGGACGATTCGCGCATCGCGCAAACGGAGGAGTTTGTCGCCGGTTTTGAAAAAATCGCACCCCGCCTCGCGAGCGCGCACAAACTCAATGCCACCGGGCCGGAGGAGTGCCTTTGGCTCATCGAGCACACATTCGCTGATTTTATTTTCGAGCTGAGGGCAAACATCCCAAACTATTCCAAGTGGCTTAGCGGGCATGAAGCCGATGCGGTGTGGTACCGCTATTACCGTCGGCAACTCCAGATGCTCGGCTGGAAATGCCGCGGCAGCCACTGGATCTGCAAGGCGCCACGCCATCTCGCCGGGCTAAGCGGCCTGCTGGAGGTTTTCCAGGATGCGCGCATCGTGCAGACGCATCGCGGCGCCGAGAGTGTCCTGCCAAGCATCTGCAGCCTGTGCGAAATCACCCGGAGCGCCGCAAGCGACGCGGTGGATAGAGCCGCGATCGGTGCGCATTGGCATCGGCGCCTGCTCGAGATCGAGCGGCGTTCGACCGAAGTTCGCGCCGCCGCCGACCCGGAGCAGTTTCTCGACGTGCAATACGCCGACCTGACCAGCGACCCGATCGGCGCCGTGCAGCGCATTTACGAATACCACGGCTACGGCTACTCGGATGAATTTGAAAAGTGCATGAAACAATGGCTGGCCAACAATCGCCAGCACAAGCACGGCACGCATCGCTACTCGATGGAGAAGTACGGACTGTGCGCCGAAACCGTGCAGCACGATTTCACAGGAGCAACACCATGAAAAACGACGAACTGGCAAAGGCATGGACAACGCTGACCGCGCAACTCACGGATGCAGCGGCGCAAGTGGACGCATTGACCGAGGGACGAGACGCATCGGAACGCGCCGAGGGCTACCGCTTCCTCACGCGCATCCTTGTCGCCATGACGGAGTTTCAGGTGGAACAGGACACAAACGCGCCGAGCCTTGTGCAGGTAATGTCGCCGATCCGGAAGTTTTTCGTGGACAATCCCGACACCCTGTACCACCGGGCCACGCTGAACCCTGCCCTGCGCTACCGCATTCACGGCCGGCGGGGGGAGGAACTGTATCTGGCTTTCTGCCTGTACGGCCTGCGCGGCCGGAGTAACTGCATCCTGTCCAACATCTGTGATGCCGAAATGGAGTTCGATGACGACGGCCGGTTCGAGTTGATCCTCTCCACCGAACGGCCGAACGGTGCTCAAAACTGGGTGCAACTGGACAACATCGCACGCACGCTGGTGACCCGCCAGTACTTCATCGATCTGCGGCAACAACCCGCTGAGCTGAAGATCGAGCCGCTCGACGACATCGCACCGCCGACGGCGCCGACGGTGGAGGGCGTCACGCACCGTTTGCGGGCGCTGAGCCAAAGCTTCGCGCGCACAATGAAGTCCACGCAACTCGCCTCGGAGGCGTGGATGAAGGAACCGAACACGGTGGCCATCGACAGCACGGTGAAGGGGCTCGACAGCCTATTCCCCACGCCGGACAACGAGTACGTCGGCGGCTGGTACAAACTCGAGGAGGACGAGACGCTCGTGATGGAGGGGCGCGCGCCGGAGTGCCGTTACTGGTCGGTTCAATTGTGCAGCCGCTGGCTTGAGTCGCGCGATTTTGTGAACCGACAAATCATCCTGAATTACTCGCAGGTGAAGCCGGAGGCGGATGGCTCGTTCCGCATCCTCGTGACGCACCGGGATTTCGGCGAGCCAAACCAACTGGACACCGCTGGACACCGCGAAGGTGGCGTGGTCTTTCGTTGGCTGCTGCCAAGCGGCGAATGGAGCCAGCCAACGTTTCGCGTTGAAAAACGTTAGACGGCCAGCGCTTGGCCTAGTCCGAGAACAGGTACTCGAGGTCGTTCGTGGTCAGTCCCTTGGCAAAGCCGTCGTCGCCGAGCACGTCAGAAACCGTCTTGGCCTTTTGCTGCTGCAGATCCCAGATTTTCTCCTCGACGGTGCCTGGCGAGATCATCTTGTAGGCGTTCACGGTGGAGGTCTGGCCGATGCGGTGCGTGCGATCGATCGCCTGCGCCTCGACGGCGGGATTCCACCACGGGTCGTAAATGACCACGTAACTGGCGCTCGTCAGGTTGAGGCCGGTGCCGGCCGCCCGCAGGCTGAGCAGGAACACCGCCGGTGACTCGTCCTCCTGAAATGCCGTGACAATGTCCTGCCGGTTCTTGGTTTCGCCAGTCAACAGGTAGGTCGGCATCTCCCGATCCTCGCACTGCTTCTCGAGGATCTGGAGCATCCGGACGAACTGGCTGAACACCAGCACCTTGTGCCCCTCCTCGAGCAGCGGCTCGACCAGCTCGTAGAGCGTGTCCATCTTGCCGGATTCCGTGTCGCTGCCGACAAGGCCGGGGTGACAGCAGATCTGCCGCAGTCGGGTCAGCGCGGCCAGCACGTGCATCTTGCTCTTGGCGACGCCCTTCTGCTTGACCGCCTTCATGACCTGCTCGCGGCTGCGTTTCAACTCGGCGAGGTAAAGTTTGCGCTGCTCCTCGGGCAACTCGCAGTCGAGCCGTTGCTCGATACGCTCCGGCAGATCCTTGGCCACCTGTTTCTTGACGCGGCGCAACAGCAGCGGTCGCAGCTTGGCCGAGAGTTTTCGGCGCCCGATGCGGGCAGCGCTCTCGTCCTTTTCCGCTCCGCGCAGGTCGTACACCTGGCTGAAGTGATCCTGGTTGCCGAGATAGTTGGGCTGCACGAAATCGACAATGCTCCAGAGATCGAGCATCCGGTTCTCGATCGGCGTGCCGGTCAGGGCCAGCTTGTGATCGGCCTTGAGCTCCTTGACCGACTTGGTCACCTGTGCGCCTGGATTCTTGATGAACTGCGCCTCATCGAGCACCACGGCGCGGAAGGCGAACTTGGCCAAGTCGTCGAGATCACGCCGCAGGATGGAGTAGTTCGTGACCACGATGTCGTGGTCCGGGATTCGTTTGCGCAGGTTGTGCCGAGCCTGGCCGCTCTCCAGGACCAGCACCTTCAGGCTGGGTGTAAACCGCTCCGATTCACGGCGCCAATTGTGCAGGACCGAGGCCGGGCAAACGACCAGAGTCGGCTTGATCCTGGCGTTCTTTCTGCGGCTGGTTTTCAGCCACTTGAGCCAAACGAGCGTCTGCAGCGTCTTGCCCAGACCCATGTCGTCGGCTAGGATACCGCCTAGTTTGAGCTTGGCCAAGTGGCACAGAAAACTGAAGCCTTCGACCTGGTACGGCCGCATCTCCGCGCAGATCCCATCCGGCAGATCCGTGGACTCGATCCCCTCGAACTCATCGAGCCGGCCGCGCAACTGTTTCAGCTCCGCCGACGGCACGAACTTGGCCAAGCCGTCCTCGTCGAGATGGGCGGCCTGCTCGATCCCGATCTTTTGCTCGACCGCGGACAGGCCATCGACGCCAAGGTCCGCCATGGCTTCCTGTGCGTCCTGAACCGCCTTTTGGTCAAGCTGCACCCAACCGGCGTCCGGCAGGTTGACAAAGTTGCCGCTGGCCCCGGCAAGCTGCTGGAGGTCGCGCTCAGTCAGCTTCATCCCCTCCTCCTCCCACTCGGCGGAGACGGAAAGCCAGTCGATGCCGCTGCCACGAACAATCAACTTGGGCTTAAGCCGCTTTGGCTGCAGGAAGAGCCGCTTGAACTCGGTGTCGCCGAGGTACTCGGCCTCCGGCTTGTCCGGCCAGGCGGCGTGGAGGCTCTCAAGGAAAAGAGGGTTGGCATCCCCCACCCAAAGGCCCGGTTCCGGTGTGAACCAGTCCAGTCGTTGAAGCCACCCGACGGCCAACTCCAGCCGGTCGTCATCGAGCACCTCCGGCTTGTTCGACTTCTGCCTGTCGAATTTTTCCCGAATCCACTCGTGGCCGTTCCACTGCCAGAGGCTCTTGTCCGATTCACTCTTGGCCAGGAGCTTCAGGCGGACGGTGTCGTTGGCCATTTCGAACACAAACCGCGGTGTCGCCTTGTGGGTCTTGCAGAGCTGCTCCCAGTTGACCCCGTTCGTGGTGCTGATTTTGCGCAGCTTGGTGAGCAGGCGGTGCGTGAGCTTGGAGACCGGGGCCTTTCGCATCTTTGCCCAGTTCCCCAGCACGTCCTGCGAGGGGGAGTTGCGCAGGAGGAACACCTCGCTTCCGATCAGCGCCAGCGCCGGTTCACCGGCGAAAAAGCGCACATCCGACATCGTGCAGGTTTTCCTGCCGGGCAGGATCACCTCGTGGGTAAAATACAGGTTGGACTTTGCCTTTTCCAAGTGCGGCTCCATCTCGATGATGCGCCCCAAGAACTCGATCGGCTTCTTTTCCCCCTCAAGATCAATCCGGCCGGATTTGCCCCACTGCACCAGCCACTTCAGCAACTCGGCGCCATCCAGTGGAATCAGCTCCGCCTCCGTGTCATAGTCATGCCTAACCCCGGAAGACCAGCGGATGAACGACCAGTCATCAACCGGAAACAATTCCTGCTCGTGGGCGGCACGCATCGTCAGGTCGGCCATGTCGTCCAGCGTCTTCACGCGGTCGCCGGTGCGCGGGCGAATGACATGAATCTCGATTCCGAACTTGTGCAGCCCCGGCAACTCGGTGTCTTCAATCAGCCGGCCGACTACCCGCAGCGCAGCACGGGGGGCATCCAGGTGCGACGGCGACGGGGGGAACATCCATTCCTCGAGACCCTTGAATAGTTGATAGTCCTTTTCCTCCTGCTCGACCTGCGCAAAACGCGTGAAGTTGGCGTGCGGCATCAACTCATTGGGAACCGAGCGGCCTGACTTCATGAAGACTAGCGCCAACTCTTCAAGCCGTGTATCTCCCCGAGTCTGGGACATGCTGCCCCACCAGTCGTCCTGAGTGAAATCCTTGCGGGCCAGGCTGAGCTTGTCGAAATAATCCTCCAGCAAAAGCCACGAACGCTGCGAATCCTCGCAACCGGCAAAGATCGCCAGCAGCTTGGCGCGCTCGGACACGTCCTCCTTGGATTCGGACAACTGGTGGCGCAGGCCGGCAAAGTCGCCGTAGGTGCTGTTGATCACCTTGTGGTGCGCGTCATACTTGGACGCCTTTGCAGAACTAACAACCGGCTTTTTTTTCTTCGATTTTCGAGGCATTGCGAGAACTCAATAAAACAGACTAGTTATGACGACATAAACCATCCTGTCTCGTCAAACCCAAAATTTATTTTTTCTCTCCTCTCAAACCGGAAACAGGCATGACATCCATGCAGCCCCTGCCTGTTTTGACTTTTCCTGGCTTATCCCCCTATCTTTCCGCCCGATGAATTTGATCCGATATACGGATTCCGGCTTCCCCGACAAACTGAACAAGCTCATCGCCGCCTCCAGCCTGTTTGACCCGGCCATCGAGCAGCGCACCCGGAAAATCATTCGGGTAGTCGAGCAACACGGCGACAAGGCGTTGCTTCAGTTCACGGAGAAGTTCGACGGAGCAAAACTGTCCCCGCGCCGGCTCAGGATCAGTCCAGCTGCGCTGAACGAGGCGTGGACTTCCATCGACAAGCGGACCCGAAAGGCCATCCGCCTGGCCAAGGCCAACATCGCCCTTTTCGCGAAGCAGTCGTTGCGCAAAAACTGGCAGGCACGCAATCCGCAGGGCGGCGTGGTCGGGGAAAAGTTCGATCCTTTTACGCGTATCGGCGTGTACATCCCCGGTGGAACAGCGCCGCTGGCGTCAACCACGCTTATGACCGTCACCCTGGCCAAGGTCGCCGGCTGCCGCGAAATCGTCGCCTGCACGCCATGCGACAGGGACGGCCGGGTGAACGCGGCGCTACTCGCCGCGCTTGGCCAAGCGGGTGCCACCGAGGTGTACCGCGTCAGCGGAGCGCAGGCCGTTGCCGCGATGGCGCATGGCACGAAAACGATTCGCCCGGTCCAGAAAATCTTCGGCCCCGGCAACGCCTATGTCGTCGCCGCCAAGCGACTGCTGTTTGGCCGCGTCGCAATCGACCTTTTGCCCGGGCCAAGCGAAATGTTCATCCTCGCCGATGCTTCGGCCAACCCAGAGTTCGCCGCCGCCGACCTGCTCGCCCAGGCCGAGCACGGCTCCGGGCACGAGCGTGTCTGGCTCGCCAGCAATTCCAAAAAGCTCATCCCCGATGTGCAGCGGGAGATCGAGCGACAACTCCCATCCCTGTCACGCCGCAAATTCATCGAGCAGGCTCTCGTGAAAAACGGCTGGCTGATCCATCTCAAATCCATCGATGACGGCATCGAGTTGGCCAACCGCATCGCGCCGGAGCATTGCGAACTGATGCTCCACAACCCCGGTCCGGCCGTGAAACAGATCATCACCGCCGGGGCGATCTTCGTCGGGCCGTGGTCACCGACCGTCCTTGGCGACTACATGGCCGGGCCTAGCCACACGCTGCCGACCGGCGGCGCCGGCGTGTCGTTCGCCGGGCTGACCGTGGATCAGTTCCAACGCCGCACCAGTGTGGTGAAGTACAGCCGGCCCGCCTTGGCCAAGTCCATCGAAACGATCCGGACATTCGCAGAAATGGAGGGGCTCGACGCCCACGGACGTTCCGCCGAAATCCGGCTTAAGGATTCATCCAGCCGATGATGGCCAAGCGCAAAGGCAGTTTCCCGGATCAACTGATCCGCCCGCTGGTGCGGAAGCTACACGGCTACGTCCCGGGCGAGCAACCGAACGTTCGCGGGCTCATCAAGCTCAATACCAACGAAAACCCGGCGCCGCCGTCGCCCAAGGTGATCCGCGCCATTCGCTCGGCGGCCGACAGGCGCCTGCGGTTTTATCCCGACCCGGCCGCACAGCCACTGCGCGAGGCCTTGGCCAAGTTTCACTGCTGCAGGCCGGAGAACATCATCATCGGCAACGGCTCCGACGAACTACTCGCCCTGGCCACGCGCGCCTTCGTCGAACCGCGCCAAGCCGGCGCAACCACCAGGCGCCAAGTCGCGAAACAAACCGTCCAGTACTTCACACCCAGCTACTCGCTCTACCCCGTCCTAGCCGACATCCACGGGGCGCGCCGAAACGAAGTCAAACTGCCCGGCAACTTCGAGTTGCCCGCCAGCGACGTCCTGCGAAAGAGTAACTGGAATTTCAGCGCAGCACTCACGTACATCACGACACCGAACGCCCCCAGCGGCTGCGGTTACGCGACACGCGACCTGGCCAAGCTCTGCGCAGCACAAAACGGCGTGACGATTTTGGACGAGGCGTACGTTGATTTCGCCGATGAACATGCGCTGCGCTTGGCCAAGCGATTCCAGCACGTGATCGTGTCCCGAACGTTCAGCAAGGCGTACTCGCTCTGTTTCCAGCGCGTCGGCTACTTCGTTGGCCACCCGACACTCATCGGGGCACTTGACCGGATTCGCGACAGCTACAACGTGAACGGCCTTGGCCAAGCGGCGGCACTGGCCACGCTCTCGAACATCGGCTACTACCGGAAGCAGTTCAGCCGCATTGTGCGGTTGCGGGAGGAGACCACCGGGGCGTTGGAGACGATTGGCTTTGACGTACTGCCCAGCCAGGCCAATTTCATATTTGTAGAGCCGGCCGGGCTCACCGCGGAAGAGTGGTTCCGGGCGTTGCGCGAACGAAAAATCCTGACCCGCTGGTTCGACGCGTCCAAGGCGCGGAACCGGCTGCGCATCACCATCGGCACCGAGGCCGAGATGGCCAGATTTCTCACCGCGACAAGGTCCATCCTCAGGCAATGAACACGCTGACTGGCAAACTTCAGGCTTCACCGCTGCTGGCGAGAGTGCTGCCGTTTGTCTTCTTCCTCGTACTGACCGCTTGTCAGGGCAGCTTTGGGCCGGAGTCCCATTACTGGGTGTACCTGGCCAAGTGCGTCTTCGGTGGCTGGCTGGTGTGGGTGACTTGGCCGCTGGTATCCGAAATGCGCTGGGTGATCAGTCTCGAGGCGTTGTTTGCCGGGACGCTGGTATTTGTGATCTGGGTGGCGCTGGATGTGCCGTACCCGAAGCTCAGTCAACCGGACGATTCGTGGAACCTGCACGGTCACTTCGGCAAGGCATCGGCAATGGTTTGGTTTTTCGCCGGCGTGCGCATTGCCGGTTCAACGCTGCTGGTGCCGCTGCTTGAGGAGGTTTTTTATCGTTCGTTCCTCTATCGATACATTCTGGCACCGAACTGGATGTTCACACCACACAACCGGTTTGACACGAAGGCGTTCCTGATCACCTCCACGGTCTTTGGCCTGACACATCAACACTGGCTGGCCGGAATCGCATGCGGGATGATTTATCAACTGCTGGTCATCCGCACGAACCGGATCGGGGACGCCATTACCGCGCACGCCATCACCAATCTCCTTCTCGGCCTTTGGGTGATCACACGGTGTTTTGGCTACGCCGAAACATACCCGTGGCATTTCTGGTAATCCATTGAGCAAAACGCCCCCATCCGTCAGCGCCTCACTTCGCCGGTTGCGGGCCGGGCAGGATCCGGAAACCAACGCCTACCGGCTTGTCCACGGCCTGGCGGACGGCTGGAGGGATTTGTACGTGGACCGACTCGGCGATTTCCTGCTGATGCAGTCTCCATTGCCGCTCACCGGGGCGCAGATCGACGCCGCAAAGGAGTGGAAAAACAGGCTCAACCTCAAGGGTGTGTACTACAAACAACTGAACCGCCTGGTGCAAGCGAGCACGAAGACGGGCGCCTCCCCGCGCCTTGTCATGGGCCTGGAAGCGCCGGACGCCTTTGATGTGCTGGAAAACGGCCTGACATTCCGCATAAGCCTGAATCAGGGCTACTCAACCGGACTGTTCCTCGACATGCGTGAGAACCGGCAGCGCATCCTCAGAAACCGGGTCGAGCCCGGTTTTCCTGTGTTTGAATCCGCCCCAGCCAACGCCACTGTGCTGAACTGTTTCTCCTACACCTGCGCGTTCTCGGTATGCGCCGCACGCACGGGCGCCGTAACCTCCAATCTGGACCTGTCGCGCAAACACCTGGACTGGGGCCGGGACAACATGCACCGGAACGGGGTCGATCCCGGTCATCACGATTTCATTTACGGCGACGCTCTCGACTGGATGAAACGCCTGGCCAAGCGCAGCGAAAAGCACGACCTGCTCATCCTGGACCCGCCCACCTTTTCGCGATCGAAGAAGTCAGGGGTCTTTCTGGCCAAGCGGGACTACCCCAACCTGGCCAAAGCGGCGGCCCCGTTGGTCCGCAAGGGCGGCATGCTGCTCGCCTGCTGCAACGCATCGGGCTTGCCTAGGAAAAAGTTCAGGGAGGATGTGAGAAAAGGAATCCGCTTGGGCGGCCGAAAAATCGTAAAATCTTTTGCCGCGCTGCAGCCCCCGGATTTCCCGACGACCACGAAGGAACCCGCCCACCTTAAGGTGTCTTGGCTGCGGCTGGATTGAAGATCAGCGCCAGGACTGATATTCGCTCAACAAATCGTAGTGCGGCTTGTTGTCGTTGTTCCAACGGCGCATCGCCCGGAAGCTGCGCTCGTGAAGCTGCTTGCGGTTGACCGCCTCGACATGGCCGTCACAGAAGGTGATATTGTACCCACCTCCGTGCCGTGCCTCGGTCGCATCAATGATCTTGCCACTCAACGGGTAGGCCTTGCGCTGGACGAAGTTGCGGTAGTTGATGTCCAGGTGCGCCATCCCACTGGCCCCTTCCTCGCGGTCCTGACCATACAACATTTTGATTATCGGCTTGGTCAGCCAAATAAGCGTGGCATCCCCGATCGCGATCATGTTTGCGGTCGAGTGGACATCGCCGTCCGAGATTTTTGAGCCTTCCGCCGGCACTTCACCCAGGTCGCCCGTAATCAGCGTGTGACTGAACGTACCTCCAAGGCCAAGGCTGCTGTAGCCTAGTTTCACCCCGAAGGCATTGTACCCGTAACTGCCCAGCGCAACAGCGTTGTCATTTCCCGAGAGCGTGACGCCTTTGTAGTCTGAGCAGGTGAAAGGGGCGCTGCCGGCCCAATCGACCCCGATGTAAGGAAGAAGACGCTCGTGCCAGTATAGCTGGTTTTCACCCTCGGTATCGGTCGGGTCGAAATTGTAGACGGGATAATGGCCGCGATCCCCGACGTATGAGTTCAGCGCGATGCCGTATTGTCGAAGGTTGTTCTTGCAGGCAACGGAGCGTGCCGCGCTCTTGGCCTGAGCCAGTGAGGGTAGCATCAGCGCCGCTAGAATGGCGATGATCGCGATCACGACCAGCAACTCGATGAGCGTAAACGCAGCCCATGCACGTTCCCGCCTTCCTGCAAAATCCTGCTCGAGCCGCTTGGCCAAGCGTTGGGTCGCCTGCATTTTCATTCCATCATTCCAACGATACAATCCGGTAAAACCGGCCTTTATTGGAGGAAATATCGTCTAACGCAAAATTTCCGGTCGTCTTTTTTAACTCCCTCCAACTGTCCGTATTCAAATTATCGCTGTATTGCACCAAATATTCAACCGTATTTTCAGCTTTTTTCCAGCTCAACAAAACCCGGTTTTCCTTGGCGTCCATTGAGATTTCCAATTCTTCCACTGGCTGGGCCGTTTCTGTGGATTCGCCGTGGTTGTTTTCGAATTGCCGCCACAGGGCGCTCGCAGCTGAGAACTCATCCGCAGGGGGCACGCTGTCCTGCACGGAACTGATCTGTGCAACGATTCCCATGTCCTTGCTCAGCCAGTAGTAGTTCCGGATGAAGTCGGTGGATGCCATTTGCCAGTCCTCGATCAGCCCGGGGATTTTCACGAAAGTGTCGTATTGTACCAGTTCATTGATCCGCAGGCAGTCGTGAAATCCCAGTTCGGGAAGCATGATGATGCCGTGACCGTCCACTTCCATGTCTGACTGGTAAACCAACTTCGTGGGAGCCTCAATCGTCCCCACACCGAACATGGACTGACGGGTAACGAACTCGAACGTCGTGCTACTATTCCACGAATCACCAAACCTGATGATCGCCGGGAAGTCATTCAACCGGGTGCTGAACGGGATTGCCGGATTCTCCTCGTCGATGCTCTCGTCATGAAACCCGTACACATTCCTCCCCTTGGCAGTGCTAACGTCGAGAAACATGCTTTTCTGTTTGCCGGACGAATCGAATGTCGCCCGCTCCACGATAGTCGCCCCCTCGAACTCCACGTCCGTGTCGATCTCGCCCGGGCTGACGTAATCGAACCGTACGATCTCATCCTCAGGCCCCTCCCGGAAATCCCAAACCTGGTCCTCCCCGGCTTCACCGATGTATTCAAACGCATCCACCTCCTCGCGTGCAGCATCTGAAAAATGCCCGACAAAGTTGGAGTACATTTTGTAGTACTGCCCCTCCTTGGCGAACATGTCCTTGGCCGTGATGGTGACCTGCCCGGGCAGCCCGACCGGTGCAATCATCAGCGCTGAAAAAAACGAGAGGCAGACGATGCAGCGCTTGGCCAAGCGCCCGATTTTGATTTCTGACAAACTGGATTTGATCATCTCGATTTTCAAAAAAGCATCAGGCATGCCACACATCCCCGGCTTGGTTTGCCTGCTTCCTCTGTCAAACGATGCACGGCACAACACCGCCCTGCGCGACAACCACGCAACCTGCGTGGCGAAGACACTTGAAAGTTAAAACCGGGCAATGTCGCGGTCAACCTTTTCCGATTCAGGTTGCATCTCGGCCGAATCCCACTACTATCCAGTCCAACGGCCTGCCGCAAAACCGGAATGAAAAACCACCTCGATTTCGAGCAGCCGATTGTCGAGCTTCAAGCCAAGCTGGATGCGCTGACAAAGACCTCACTGCCAAGCAGCGTGGAGGTGGATTTTCAGGGCGAAGCTGACCAGATCCGGGCCAAGATCGAGGAAACCCGCAGGAGCATTTACTCTAATCTCTCCCCGTGGCAGCGGGTGCAGCTCGCCCGCCACCCCCGCCGCCCCTACACGCTCGACTACCTCCGGCTTGCCTTTGACGATTTCTCCGAACTGCACGGCGACCGGCTCTACTCCGACGACAAGGCGATGGTCTGTGGATTCGCCAAACTGGGCGACGAACGCGTCATGGTCATGGGCACCCAGAAAGGGCGCGACACCAAGGAAAATGTGATGCGCAACTTCGGCTGCGCCCACCCCGAGGGCTACCGCAAGGCGCTGCGCCTGATGAAGCTGGCCGGCAAGTTTGAGCTGCCCATCATCACAATCATCGACACGGCCGGCGCCTTTCCCGGCATCGGCGCTGAGGAGCGCCATATCGCCAAGGCCATCGCCGTCAACCTGCGCGAAATGATGACGCTCAAGGTGCCGGTCATCGCAACGGTCATCGGCGAGGGCGGCTCCGGCGGAGCGCTCGGCATCGGCGTAGCCGACCGCGTTCTCATCCTCGAGAACGCCTATTACTCGGTCATCAGCCCGGAAGGCTGCGCCTCCATCCTGTGGAAGGATCGCGCCGCCGCACCCGATGCGGCCGACGCCCTGAAGATCACCTCCGAGCATTTGAAAAAATTCGGTCTTGTGGACGAGATCATCCCGGAGCCGCTGGGCGGGGCACACAACGACCCGGAAGCCACAGCGGCCACGCTGAAAAAGCACCTGCTCAAGCACCTCAAGGTGCTCAAGCGCATGCCGCTGAAACAACGACTCGACGAGCGTTACAACAAGTTCCGCGACCACGGGCAGTTTGAGGAGGAGCCGCTGCCCAAGGCGGCCCACTAATCGCCATTTCCGGCGAACGGCAGGGTCATGCTTTTCTGCCGCCCAAACCCGGTGATCTCCAGCCGATCCTTGTGGACTTGAACGACGGCATAGGCTGTCTCCTCCGTGTCCACCATCCCCTTGAATGTCACGAAGTGCCGCTTGGCCAAGCGGCCGTAATTGCCGTCGTGATTGTGGCCGTTCATGTACGCCACCACACTCCGGCTCTCCCGCACCACGGCCAGCACTTCGGCGGCGTTCCACAGGTTGTGGACGTTCTCCGGATACACGGGGAAATGGCAGAACAGGACCACCCGTTCCCCCACCTGCCTGGCCTCGCCGAGCGTTTTTTTCAGCCAGTCAAGTTGCGCCTGACCAACGGCCCCGTTCCAGATTGGCGTGCCGTCTGGCAGTTTCCGGTGAACTGCCTCGGCCGCCCTGTGTCGCGGATCACGGGTCGGATAGGCGTGCAGGCTGACGTCGTTGCCGTCCAGCGCAATGAAGCGATACCCGTGATAACGAAACTGGTAGTACCGGGATTTGAGGCCAAGCGCCGCGGGCACCCTGGCCTTGAGGTCATCAGCCACCTCGAAGTCGTGATTACCGAGGACGTGGTAATGGTCGGCCTTGAGATTGTCATAGATCGGCGCCACGTCCGCAAAGCTCTTGAAGTCGCGGTCGATGAAGTCGCCGAGGTGCACGACGAACTGCAGGTCGAGGCGGTTCAGGTGCTCAACACACGCCGTCAGTTTTTTTGGCGACAACGCGTACTGACGCGTCGCCGTCTTCGGCACCTTGACATTGCAGTACTGGCAGTCGGCAATCACGCCGAAGGAAAAGAGCGGCCCGCCGCTGCGCTGGGCCAGCACCGAACCGTGCCCGCAAAGCCAGATGCCGAGGCACATCGCCTGTCGCAGCCCGATGATATGCCGCTTCATCGGCTGACAAGGTCGCTGCTGTACTCCTGCATCCACAACATGTCGGGGTTGTCCGGTGTGGAAATGTTGAGCTTCAATTCCCGGCCCTTGGTCAGCGGTGGAATCGTCCGGGAGTCGAGCCACTTGTGGATTTCCGAATGCCCGTCGGCAAAGGCGATCCCGGCGGCATTGTTGTGGTACGAGGCGGGGTAGTCCACCAGCATCATCGCCTTTGGCTTGTCCGGATAGCCGGTCATGTCCACCGCGAAATAGCCGTCGTTGATGCTGTCCTCCCGCTCATCCAGCAACACCATTGCCTCGGACGGCGAGGGATCGACAATCTGATGCTGCTTCACAAACACCCGGTACGGCCCACTGTCCGGTTGGCGCGACCCCATGCCCGCGCCGCCCCAGCCGGGGCCACCCATCCAGCACTGCATCGACATGCTCCGCACTCGCGGCAGTGTTCTGCCATTCCATTTGCCTGTGGTCGTATCGGCCGGACAACGCCAAATTTGGGTGGAGTTGCCGCAATACTCCCAGAGCGGACTCGTCTTGATGGCAATCTCCGGCAGCACATCATCCGCACCGCTCGACGGCAGGTCGAGCCAGCCGAACACCCAGCGCGGCCCGGCCCAAGGCCGGCCCGTTCGCATCCCTTCCTTGGACGAAACCAGGCCGTCGTCGTTATCCTCGGCGTACATGCGCCATGCGAGCATCAATTGCTTGGAATTGTTCATGCAGGCAATGCCGTGCGCCTTGGTCTTGGCCTTGGCCAAGGCCGGCAGAAGCAGCGCGGCGAGTATCGCAATAATCGCGATGACCACCAGCAACTCGATCAGTGTGAAGGCCCGCTTCGGCTTGGCTTGCGAGGGATATTCCATGCGAAGGATGCTGTTCATATGACTCGCCACCGTCAATGTTCGTTTCGGGTCAGCACCACCTCCGCTTGGCCAAACTTAAGCCTCAGAGCTTCCAAGCTTGGCGGTATTCGCGGCGTACGTAGCCGTTGGCCTTTTCGCTGTTGGTTGAGCGCAGCGCCTTGGCGTCCCATTGCACCGGCTCGCCGGCGCGGATGGCCAAGTTGCCAAGCAGCACCATCTCGGTGAACGGCCCGGCGATCTCGAACCGGCTCAATGGCTTGTGACCATTGCCGGTGGCGGCGTTCACCCACTCGACGTAGTTGCCCTCGGTGCGAGGGAGGGTTCTCGGCGTGCTGGCCTCTATCTGTTTCACTTCATCCGCGTCGCGCCCGGTGATTCTCCAGCCGGTGCCTCTGCGACTGAAGAACATCCTGCCCTTGTCCCCAATCAACACGGAGCCGTAACCCTTCCCCCCTTTGCCGATCATCTGGACGCCGCCGGTGGTCTCAAGCGAGGGCGCGTTTTGGACGCCGTTCCTTTTTCCGTCGTACCAGACAAGCTTCACCGGCGGACGGCTGCCGCGATAGCCGAACCGGTAGTCGATGACCGCCCAATTGGGCGCGCTCTCCACGGTGTTGCCGCCGTGCCGAGCGCTGACGCTTGTGGGCGCGCCCAGTTCAAGGCTCCACCAGGCCATATCCATGATGTGGCAGGCCATGTCGCCGAGTGCGCCGGTGCCGAAGTCCCACCAGCCGCGCCACGAGAACGGAACGTACCCTTCGCCGTACGGACGGTGCGCCGCGGGGCCAAGCCACAAATCCCACTCCAATCCCTTGGGCACGTCAACCTTGGTCGGGCGGGCCTTCATGCCCTGCGGCCAGATAGGGCGATTGGTCCAAATGTGAGCCTCGGTGACGTTGCCGATGATCCCGGCGCGCACGAGCTCCACCGCACGGCGGATCGGCTCGCCGGCATGTGCCTGGTTGCCCATCTGCGTGGCTACGCCGGTGCGCTTGGCCAAGCGGGTCAGGTGACGCGCCTCGTACACGTCGTGGGTCAACGGCTTCTGTGTGTAGCAATGCTTGCCCATCTTCATCGCCATCGAGGTGGCCGCGGCGTGGGTGTGGTCCGGCGTGGAGATGGTGCAGGCATCGATGCTGCCGCCCATCTTCTCGAGCATTACGCGAAAATCGGTGAAGCGCTTGGCCTTGGTGTGGGTCTTGAACATTGCAGCGGCTCGGGACTCGTCAACGTCGCACAGCGCGACAATGTCGGCCCCGGCCTTGGTCGCCCCGGTGATGTCCGCACGCCCCTTGCCTCCGGAACCGATGCCGGCGACAGCAAGGCGGCTGTTCGCGCCGAAGACGCGGCTCGGCACGACCTGAAAGCTGAAGGTGGCCGTTGCGCTCACGCCGATGAATCGACGACGTGTCATCCCTGTTTTATCTTGTTTGGTTTTCATGGTGTAAAGTCACTTCCACTTTTCTCGCCACATGTCGACGGTCATTTGATCCGCCTTCATCCAGCCGGCGTTCCCGGCATAGTGGAGCACATTGGGGCCGCCGTTGTGGCGCTTGTTGGAGACCCGCCGGCCATGGGTCGGATCGGTCTGCTTGGAACTGGAAATGTGCGTCGGATGCCAGACGTCGTGACGCCGGATGTCCGAATCACCAAGGCCGGTCACGATCCCCCGCCAGTGACCGTCCTCGTTGTCGGCGATGTAAATCGTCTCGGTCGGGCGCTGAAAATTATCGAGTGGCGTGGGGTCGTTGATCTCGAAGCCGATATTGTCGCGGGTGCTCCGGAACGACCAGGAACTGTCCACGTAACAAATCACCTGCTTCTTGTTCGGGTAGCTTGGACAACGGTAGATCTTCACACTCCGAAAGTCCTTTTCCATGCCTCCCTCGGGCATGTACGGCATGTAAACCAAGAACCATAGCACGTTGTTGCCGCGTGGTATTTTCCCCTCGTAATCCTCCGCGTACATTTGAACCGCCAGGCCGATTTGGTGCAGGTTGTTGAGACAAGAGGCGCGCTTCCCGGCCGCCTTGGCCTTGGCCAGCGCTGGAAGCAACAGGCTCGCGAGGATGGCAATGATCGCGATCACCACCAGCAACTCAATCAGCGTAAAGCCCCGCTTGGCCAAGCGGGAACTGTTCGTCTCTAAGATCATTTTCATTTCCTCAATGAATTGCCGGGCGGAGTTCCAGTCCATCGACGATACAGCCCTCGGCTTCATTCAATTCGCCCAGCCGCCCGTACACGTGCTCCTTCTCAAAATACTCAAGCGCCATCCCTACAAAAATATGCCCGTGCCGCGACTCAGAGACCCATAGATCGTGGTAAAATTTTTGCAGATCCCTGTCGTCGCCGAGCACCTCGGACACGAGCCGAAAACGCTCCGCGCCCCGGCACTCGATGATCGACGCTAGCAGCAATCGGTCGAGAAAGCGGCGCAGCGGGTCGGTGTGCAACAGCTTCATCAGCGCCGTGATGTACGGGTCCTTCGGAATCTCCTTGACCAGCGGAATGCCCCGCTGCCGCATCACCTCGTACACCTGCTGGAAATGCTCCAACTCCTCGACCCCGGTAGCGATCAACTCCGGGATGATTTCGAGCCGATCCGGGTACTTGGCCACAAGGCTCATCACCAGCGCCGAGGCCTTGCGCTCGCAGTCGGCGTGGTCCTGCAGGAACGACGGCAGGTCCGCCATCACGGCATCGACCCACTCCGGCCGGGTGACCACGGTCAACTCGAGGGATAATTTCATTCGACGGCGGACAGGCTAGCAGCTTGGCCAAGCGGCGTGGAGGCTGAAGTTGTTCTCTGAACTCGACGAAGCAGACTGCCTGATGTAGAGCATGCCCACATGCATGCAAAATGCGACCGACCAATCATGAACGAACCACAACTTGACAGCACAGTCGGCGATATCGTGGCAGGGTGCCCGGCGCTTGCAAGCGTATTTGAGAACATCGGCATCGACTACTGCTGCGGAGGCAAAAAGACCCTGGGCGATGCCTGCAGGGACAAGGGACTGGAGCCGCAGTCCGTACTCGCCACATTGGCACAGCCCCCTCAAACTGAGCCTGTTGCAGACACGGCTGTCATGGCGCTGACTGAACTGGCTGACCACATCGAGCAGACACACCACGCCTACTTACGTTCGGAATTCTCCCGGCTGAACGAATTGACTAGCAAAGTGGCATCCGTTCACGGCGATCAAAATCCCCGCCTTCATCAGGTGAGTGAAACCTGCCGGGCGCTGATCGCTGAACTCTCAGACCACATGATGAAGGAGGAGCAAATTCTTTTCCCTTTAGTGCGGCAACTGGATGCGAGCGACACCGCCCCAACGTTCCACTGCGGCTCACTTGCCAATCCCATTCATCAGATGGAATCAGAACACAGCCAAGCTGGCGCCGCACTTGAAAGACTCCGCGAATTGACAGACGGCTTCACTCCCCCCGATGGAGCCTGCAACTCCTACCGCGCTATGCTGAATGCCATAGCTCACTTGGAGCGCGATCTCCACCTGCACATTCACAAGGAAAACAATGTGCTCTTCCCTCGCGCGCTGGAAATGGAACAGAACAAAAGATCATAAGTTCAAACTCCCCTTGCCCAAGCGCTTGGTTTAGCCTGCGCCACGTCCGCTTGGGACAAACCGCATGAGTGACAAAACCAAACTGGCCGTGCTCGGCTCCGGCAAGGGCTCGAATTTCGTCTCGCTGGCCAAGGCCTGCGCCGACGGGTCGTTGCCGGCGGAGATAGTGCTGGTGGCCAGCGACATTGAGGGGGCCGGGATTCTCGAGCACGCGACGGAGTTCAACCGGCCGGCCCGGTTCATCGAGCCGGGGCCATTTCGAACCAAGCTGGACAGGAACGCCGAGGCGGCCTACGTCGCCGCCCTCCGTGAATCCGGCGCGGAATGGGTGGCCCTGGCCGGTTTCATGCGAATTTTGAAGGGTGATTTTCTGCGTGCATTCGAGAAAAAAGTCGTTAATATTCACCCCTCTTTGCTGCCCGCATTTCCGGGGCTGGAGGCTTGGAAACAGGCGCACGACTACGGGGTGAAAGTCACCGGTTGCACGGTTCACATGGTGGATCACGGCATCGACACCGGCTCCATTCTGGCACAGGGCGTTGTGCCGGTGATTGAGGACGACACCGCTGCTACGCTCCACCAGCGCATCCAGCAAGAGGAGCACAAACTTTATCCGCGAACACTCGCCCGTTTGTTCAACGGTGAGATTCGTATTTGAACACTCCGCTTGGAGAACTGAATTGAAATTGAACATCAAACTGCCGCGCAGGACATGGCGATTCAACCCGGCCACCCGGGTGAAGCAATCGGCCAAGTGCTGTGCCCGGGCCCGGGCCAATCAGGCCGCGCGGCGGCAAATCCATGAGTAAAGTAAAACTCCTACGATTCGGACTGCCCAAGGGCAGCCTGGAGAAACCGACCATCGAGAAGATGGCCAAGGCTGGATTCAACATCCGCGTCAGCAGCCGTTCACTGGTACCGTACGTGGACGATCCGGAGATCGAGATACGCCTCATCCGCGCACAGGAAATCAGCCGCTACGTCGAACTGGGCTACCTCGACTGCGGCATCACCGGGCTGGACTGGATCATGGAGAACGGCTCCAAGGTGCACGAGGTGGCCGAGTTGCTCTTCAGCCGGGCCACTCGCCGCCCCGCGCGCTGGGTTCTGTGCGTGCCGGAGGAGTCGCCCATCAGGAGCGTCAGGGGGCTGAAAGGCAAGCGTGTCGCCACCGAGGTCGTGAACCTCACCCGGAGGTATCTGCGCAAAAACGGCGTCAAGGCTAGCGTCGAGTTTTCGTGGGGTGCCACCGAGGTGAAGGCCCGCGAGCTGGTCGATGCCATTGTCGAGGTCACCGAGACCGGCTCGAGCCTGGCGGCCAACAAACTGCGGATCATCGACGAGCTGCTCATCTCCACACCTCGCCTGATTTCCAACCGCCAAACCTGGAAAAACGACTGGAAGCGCAACAAGATCGAGACCATCGCCATGCTCCTGCGCGGTGCGCTCGACGCCGAGATCCGGGTCGGTATGAAGTTCAACATCGAGGAAAAAAACCTCTCAAAGGTGTTGAAAAAGCTGCCCGCCTTGCGTAATCCAACCGTTTCCGGCCTGAGTGGCGGCGGCTGGGTGGCGGTCGAGACCGTCATCGAGGAAGTTGTCGCGCGGGAGATCATCCCGGCGCTCAAGATCGCCGGAGCCGAGGGCATCATTGAGTACCCGCTCAACAAGGTTGTTCATTAATTTATTTGACTAAGAAAGAAACAACAGAAACAAGACATACATGGGTTCACTGAAGAAACGCCGCAAAGCGAAGATCAACAAGCACAAGCGCAAGAAAAAATCCCGCGCTAATCGCCACAAGAAGCGCACCTGGCAGAAGTAACCGGCAGGCTGGCGCCGGTGCTGTTCCGGGTGAACCCCCGACCATGAGACGCGGTTCACAAACGAGACTGTTCCTCGGGCTGACCCTGATGTGGCTCGGCCCCGGCTGCTCGACTTCACCGATGGCCAAACCGCGCCCCGGCGTCCCCTCCGGCGTTCACGGCCTCAACATCGAGGAGGACACCACTCCGGCAAGCCCTGAATTCCGGAATCGTGTCGAGGGGCTCACCCATTACCTGACCAGCCGCAGCCTCGAGTTTCGCCGCAAACCGTCCGACTCCCTCAAGCACCTCGAGGCCGCCGCTAAGGCCGATCCCTCGCAGGAAACCGTGGTCACCCGGGCCGCACAGCGTTTCCTGCAAAGAAAAAAAACCGACAAGGCCATTGAAATTCTTCGGCTTGGCCAAACGGCCAACCCGGAATCGGTGACGACGCACGAGTGGCTCGGTCTTGCCTACCAGCAGGCCAGCCAGCCCGACGAGGCCATCGCCGCCTTCGAGACCGCCCTGGCCAGCCCGCACCCGACCCTCATCTCGATTCGCGGCCTGGCCAAGCTCCACGCCGCAGCCAAGCGCTTCGACGACGCCTTCAAGGTCCTCGACACCGCGCTCACCAAGGAAGGACGCGAGCCGGAATTCTGGCTGGGTATCGGCGACCTGTACCGCGACACCGGCCTGGCTGCCCGGGCTAAGATGGACAAAATCAAGTCCGGCATCATCACCAGCCTCGACAGGGCGAGCGCACTCAACCCGGAGAATCCACTGACCATTCACCGCCTGGCCGACTACTACAAGGTTTGGGGCGAAAACGACAAGGCCATTGCGCTGTTCATCCAGTTGATCGAGCTCAACCCCGGCCTGCTCAACGTCCGGGAGCAGTTGGCCGATCTCTACCTGCGGGCGGACAAGACCCAGGACGCCACCAAGCAACTGGAGGCCATCCTGCGCGAGCGCCCCACCAACGAGCGCGCCTTGTTCGTGCTCGGCGGCATCAAGCGCGACCTCGACAAGCTCGACGAGGCGGCCGCCCACTTTGAGACCGTCCTCAAGATCAACCCCAAGTTCGAACCGGCCTATTACGAACTCGCCGGCGTGCAACTGTTCCAGAATAAGCCCAATGACACGCTCGCCACGCTCCGTAAGGCCGGCGAGCAGTTCAAGCCGACTTTCATCAACAAGTTTTACGCCGGCCTCGCCCACAGTTCCCTCCACCAATACCCGAAAGCCATCGAGAACCTGCTCGAGGCCGAGGAGTTGGCCCAGGCCGCGGAGAAAAACCGGCTCACGCACTTTTTCTATTTCCAGCTTGGCGCCGCCTACGAGCGCAACCGCCAGTACGACACGGCCCATACCACCTTCGAGAAGGCCATTGGGATGTCCCCCGAATACCACAACGCCATGAACTACCTCGGCTACATGTGGGCGGACATCAACCGCAACCTAGACGAGGCGGCCAAGTACATCACCCGGGCCAACGAACTCGCCCCCGACAACGCCGCGTACGTTGACAGCCTCGGCTGGCTCTACTACCGGCAGGGCAAGCACAGCGAGGCGCTCACCGAGTTGCGCCGCGCCGCCGAGTTGATGATGGACGAGCCGGACTCCACCATTCACGAGCACATCGGCGACACACTCCATCAGCTTGGCCAGGCGGACGAGGCACGGGCCGAGTGGGAGACGTCGCTTGCTCTCCTGCGCAAGCAGGAGAAAAAAATGACCACTCCCGACGCCTACCTGCTTGAGCAACTTGGCAACGTGCTGCACAAGCTTGGCCAGACGGACGAAGCCACGGCCACCTGGCAGCGCGCCTACGAGATCACCCCCACCGAGGTGATCCGCCAAAAACTCCATCCCGCCAATAAGGAGGAGTGATGGCCTACCGCTACAGGAAACATTACACGCTCGCCGAAGCCCGCTCCATGATGCCCAAGGTCAGAGAATGGCTGGAGCAAATGAACCAACTGCGGCACGAGTACGCCGACATCAGCCGGCGCGTGGACAGCATGATGAACGTCCAGTCCGACGTCGGCGGCAACTCGGTCAACCAGTCCATCAAGCTCCTGTCGGACATCCAGGGCATCCTTGGTGAATTCAAGAAACACGAAATCCAGGTCAAGGATGCCGACCGAGGCCTGGTGGACTTCCCCTCCCGGCGAGGCACCCGCGAGGTGTTTTTGTGCTGGGAGAAGGATGAGGACGACATCGCCCACTGGCACGAACTCGATGCTGGATATGATAGCCGCGAGCCGTTATAATCGATCCCACCAGAATGGATCAACCGCCGAAACTCCCAGTAAAGGCCGAGAAACGGCGCAAACTTTTTCTGCACAAACTGAGCGGCCTGTGGGTGTTCCTAGTGGACAACGCCTTCTTTGGCGCAAACGCCATCACGCTGTTCACGGGGACGCCGCTCATTTGCGCCGCGGCATTCCTCACCAGCGGCGCGGGCGTTTTTTTGATCGAAACACTGGTGAACCGCGATTCCGCGCGCCAGGCGTTCAACAAGGCCCTGCTTGCCGGTGTTCTTTCCGGCATCCCCTCCAGCATCGCCGGGACGATCTACGGGGCCTGGGTTCTGCGCATGGCGGGGATGAGTAAAAAGGACATTCCGGTTGAGGAACCCCCGATCGACGTTCAGGCCTCCACGTCCCAGGACGACAACAACGCATCCCACTGAGCGGCGTGTACCTCGATCGTTCCATCGGTCCAGACGACATGATCCGAGCGCTTCATTTTTTCTTCAACCGCCATCTGCGCCTCAAGCCGACTGCTTATTTGATCGTCGCTCCACCCGCGCTCCCGTAGGCGCTCCCGCTGCGCCTCCGGCGAGCAGGCCACACACACGATCCTGTCGAAGCTCGCCTCGGCCCGTGTCTCAAACAGCAGCGGAATCACCGCCACTGCCAGCCACTCGCCGGCCGCCGCCCAGCCATCGAACCGGGCCTGCCGCACGTCGCGAATCCGCGGATGCAGAATGCCCTCCAGTTTTTCGCGGGCAGCCGAGTCGCCGAAAACCAACTCGCCAACCTTGGCCCGATCCAGCCAACCGTCCTCCCGCAACACGCCATCACCGAACACCTCGACGATTTCAGCCAGAGCCGGCTGGCCGGGTTCGACCAACTCACGGGCCAACTGATCCGAGTCGGAAACCTTCGCACCCCGCTTGGCCAGAATTTCCGCCGCCCTGGACTTGCCCATTCCGATTCCGCCCGTAAGCCCCAGTCGAGTCATCGCCCCGATTAAAACCTCTCCCGCCGAATGGCCAAGCCCAAACCGGGATTGACCATCGCCGCCGTGGCGAACTGCACCGCCTCGCAGCCCCGATCGAGACATGCACGAACATCCGCTGCTTGGCCAAGCCCACCAACCCCAACCAAACGCGCATCAAAGCCGAACTCGCAGATCACCCCATCAAACAAGGCCAACTGCCCAAGCACCGTCTCGCGAATCGCCTCCCCGGCAATTCCGCGGCATTGCCTGTCAAACAGCAACTCACCGCTTGGCTGCCGCACCCTCGCCGACACTCCGTTGACCATCACCAACGCATCGGCAAACGGCGCAACCGCCTCCAGCAGCGCGTGTGCCGTTTCCCGATTTGCGATATGTCCAACCTTCAGCAACAGGGGCGTGTTCGGGATCACCTCCCGCAGCTTGGCCGCCACGATCCCCGCATCGGTTGGATTGAGAAAAAGCTGGCCGTCTGCGCTGCTGACATTCGGGCAACTGAAGTTGGCCTCCACCCCGTCCGCTCCACTCTCGGCAGCCCACCGGGCGCATTGCGCGTAGTCGGCGGCGAGATCGTCAATCGACCAGTCATCCTCTGCCGTGGCAACTACGGAGACGCTGAGAAACTTGCCCTTGGCCAAGCATGAACGCGTCGCTGCCACGTCATCCTGCCAAAACCGGGGCGGCTTCGACGGCATCCCAAACGACACCGCCCAACTGCCGCGCATCTCACCCGCTACACCCACCTCGGCCGGCACCGGGCCACTCTCCCAATCAATCGGCTGCAGGTTCGGCAAACCGTACGACGCACGCTCCCGACTGCGAACGGTTTTGTAAGTCAGAATGTCAAAACCAAGCGCAGCATAATAAAGCAGCCACTTCCCGTTTAGCAACGGCCCAGCCGCAATGCCAAGCGGCGAGTCCACCGGCACTCCACAGTAAACCCACTCACCGTCCATGCTCGGAACCGCATCACCTACAGGCTCCGGGGCGTGTTCATAATTCCAAGCGTAATCCCGAGTGATGTCATATTTTGAAAAGGTTGAATCCACGCCTCACCGAACCTACCCCCAACCCGCCACAGCAAGCGAGCACGCTCTAAGATGCTTACCGGAGAGGGTTACCAAACCTTTCCATGGAACCTCGAAACCCTTCAATGCCAAGAGGGTACAAAAATATGCTTAAAACGGGCAACGAAATATCAACGGCATTCTCACGACTTTCAAATTCAATGCTGCCTTCATAGCTTTGCCTCCTATTGACTGAGAGCGTTGCAACGCTGTCTCATCCAACCGCACAGACTCACCGAAATCCCTATCTCCAATAAATGGCTCTATTTGAAGGGTAGGTGTTAGCTCTGGAAGTTAACCTATTACAATATGTTTTATTAATGCCCTATTCAAATGCAAATTTCACACACCTTATTTTTACGGGTATGGGGTAGTGAGGAGCACAAAAAATAAGGTATGCAGATTTTAGAGGTTCATTAAAGGGAAGGTTTTGACTGAAGGTCAAAACCGGACTATTTGCACACCTTCATTTACCATAAATTCCTGCTCTCAACACCTACTGTATCATAATATACCATCAACAGCCTCTGCTGTTACTGAGTTGAAAATTTTCATCTTAATTCACTTCGTGAAATCTTAGAGTTTTCTTATTATGGTTTAGCCGAAGTGTGTTTATTTCAATTGATTTCTTGTCTTATTGTGACATGCATGAAACGTTCATTTTTTGGCTATTCACTTATCCTAATTGATGTCCAACAAACTAAAACTTCATACATTTGTTTTTCTAGGTGCTTTTCTCCTATTCACAATGGAGCCCATGGTGGCGCGGATGATTCTTCCTCTTTATGGCGGGGCCTTCCATGTATGGTCGACTACACTAACTTTTTTCCAGGGCATCCTTTTTTTTGGTTATGTATACTGCCATATATTTGCCAAGCGCCTGGGCGGATTGCATTTAGCTCTTGTTGCCAGCCCGTTAATTTGGCTTCCACTGGTTAATCAGATTGGCATTACGCCTCCTGGCGATGGTTCTCCAGTCTGGCCCCTTATCTTCCAGTTAATCCTTCACGTTGCCCTGCCCTTTGGAATTCTCGCTACAACCAGCGTAATGGCTCAGCAATGGTTCACCCGTAGCGACACCAGAAGAAGGTCACCTTACATTTTATACGCTAGTTCCAACGCAGGCTCGCTATTAGCCCTTCTTGTTTACATTGCCCTCTGTGAACCTCTTTTAGGCCTGAAAGCACAGAGCAGGCTTTGGTATGTAGGATATATCATCTATGCCATACTTGCTTGGCGTTGCTGGCGAATGACGGCTTCCACGCCGAAAAACCAATCAACTGCTCTGCCCGCAAGCAATATTGATGTTAAAACTTTAATCAGTTGGCTTCTTCTTAGCGCTCTTCCCTCGGCATTCATGTTGGCAGCCTCAAATGCCATTACTCTTGAACTTGGCTCAATCCCTCTTGTTTGGGTACTTCCTTTGACTATATACCTATTGACTTATGTCTTATCCTTTAGCCAAAGACAATGGATTCCCTCAACATTGCTTAACGCCTTTTGGCCTGCCGCTTTAATATTTGGGTTATGTTCTCACTATTCTCTCTCACTGGGGTCTGCCTGGGAACTTCTAGCGCATTTAATCGCACTTTTTGCTTTGGCTATGGTTGGGCATGGTGAATTGCATCGCCTCCGACCATCTAGAGATCAATTGACTGTTTTTTATTTAGCGATAGCTCTTGGCGGATGGCTCGGCAGTGCGTCGGTTAGCTTTTTTGCCCCTATTCTATTCAACAGCTTGGCCGAATACCCAATTATCATAGGATTATTCGCCACAACAATATTAATCATAAAAAAAGAAGATCTAGTGTGTGTCCTGCGAAGCCATCTCATTTATTCATGTACAGGAATAGTCTTGGCGATCTCTGTACCGTTCCTAGTGGGAATAAATCGAATCATCAGAGAAGAGCATAACATTATCAATCAATATCGCAATTACTATGGAATCTATAAAATAACCGATCGCCCTCTTAACCCTCAGGAATCTCAGGACTTTGAAAGATTGTTTTTGGACAAGCCAGAAAATGTTCCCCTTCAACTTAGTAAAGCTCCAATCTTGCGTACACTTATGCATGGCTCAACTATACATGGGTTTCAAATCATGCATCCCTTTACTCAAAAATACACGACATCTTATTACCACAGTAATGGACCATTAAAGGGAATTTTCAGCGCAATCCCAGAACGATCGCATAATGCTGCTATAATTGGATTAGGCGTGGGAACCTGCGCCGCTTATTTCAATGAGAAAGATAGCTTAACTTTTTATGAGTTGGACCCTGCCATTGTGGATATTGCAAAAAAACATTACACCTATTTGGGTGACTGCGAAGCTGATCTAAAAATTGTGACTGGTGATGCTCGTGTCAATTTGGAAAAGGCTCCCGATAATTTTTATGATACCATCATGGTGGATGCCTTCTCAAGCGACGCCATCCCCACTCACTTGCTTACTCTAGAAGCCTTTTCACTTTACGAAAAGAAACTAGCACCAAAAGGAACTGTAGTCTTTCACATTTCAAATCGGCACTACGAAATCGGATCGGTTCTTAAGTCAACTTCCGCAGAAAAATGGCAAGCTTTTGGTTATATGACTCGGAACCTAAAGCCGTTCCAAGATTTTGCGCTTTTTTGCAGCCTGCGCCGCAAGGGTGACAACACCTCAGATCTTCAAGCAGCGGATTGGCGCTCGATGGAAGGGTACCCATACGAATCTGCCCCTTGGACCGATGATTACATTAATACCTTATCACCTTTATATTACAAATATCAACATTAATTAAGAATTGCAAAAAACCTGTATATTTTATATATTGCGCCAAGAAATTCAAGGAGTGACTTTTTTGAATATGACACGAAATTCATCCAACTTTTTGCTCCCCTATTTCATATCGTTTTCCTTTCATTTTCTGGACCCTTTCCAAGCGCCCAGACTAACTCTTTATTTGGTCCAGTTTAAGTAACCTCGACCAGAACGCTTCGATTTTTTTTAAAATTTAACTCTTTGCATGCAATAGTAAGAATAGAAGGTAGAGGTTTTTTTAATCTTCGATCTGAGAGGTTTTTGAAATCTCCAATGCTTCTGTACTTCTTCTGAACGAAACGTAGAGAGACCTAAAGCTCAGTTAAATATCATACACAATTGATAAGGGCTTTACCCT
>Ga0208129_1000094_pt1 | contig 35953 bp, 36 predicted proteins | sample ETNtaG_13_FD_185759 | JGI IMG/M metagenome (GOLD analysis project Ga0208129, IMG submission 185759) | Marine microbial and viral communities from oxygen minimum zone, Eastern Pacific Ocean - ETNP201306PF47B (SPAdes) (version 2) | ecosystem: Environmental > Aquatic > Marine > Oceanic ...
GCCGCCAACATTCTCGAATCTAAGGGTGTACTGTACTTTTACGGGCCATACCGTTATCCCGACCGCATGCTTGAACCCAGCAACGTCGCGTTCGACCGCTGGTTAAAAGAGCACAATCCCGTGAGCGGGATCAGGAATTATGCAGCTATCAAGTCGCTGGCCAAATCCAGCGGATTTACTCTGGGCGGCGACCGGTCAATGCCATCGAACAATCGATCGATTTGGTGGGTTCGCCAGACACCGGTACAACAAAACGATCGGTAGAATAACGCGAAATCCAGTAGGGCAAATATCCGGAGTCAAGCGTCCCAGTGGATAAATCCGACACGATATCAAGGATGTGATCAATCCGGGTGGTGTCAAATACAACCCTGCCGAGATCGAGGAAATTCTTCTGGCTGACTCCAAGATTGAGATGGTCGCAATCGCCCCCGTGCCGGATGCATCTCTCGGCGAGCGAGCCCCTGCTCTTGTAAACCTCTGAAGGTCAACCTTTCCCATAGGGATATAACCGTTCTCCGGGCGTGCAGTGGGCAAAGCCAATTTCCCTTACTTTAGCCGCCCTTCTAGCGTGCTTAGGCCGGAAATGGATCGGGTTGATTCGGGTTCGTTGCGAGCCACACCGACTTGGTTTGCATAAAACAGCGCATCCCTTCGAAGCCGGCTTCGCGCCCGTAACCCGATTGCTTAAAACCGCCGACCGGCGATTGGGTGGCGGCATTGAAATAGTTGTTGATGTACACCGTACCCGCCTGGATTCGCTCAGCCATGCGGATCGCCTTATTCACATCCTGGGTCCAGATTCCTGCCGCCAGGCCATAGACAGTGTCGTTAGCCATTCGCACTGCCTCGTCTTCATCCGCATACGGGATCATGACGACCACAGGACCAAACACTTCCTCCTGCGCCAGGCGCGTGTCGTTAGTCACACCACTGAAAATTGTGGGGCCGATGTAATAGCCGTGGTCCGGGCCCTTGCCTCGACCATCGAGCAGCAATTCGGCGCCTGCTGCAAGGGCATTTTCAATATCCCGATGAACCTTGTCGTAATGCGGGCGGTTAGCGATCGGTCCCACCTGCGTAGACGGGTCCAGGGGATCACCTACCCTCGCCCGTGAAGCCACATCAACCAGGCGTTCTGTAAAATCTTGGATCTGGCTTTGATGCACCAGAATTCTCGATCCCGAAATACAACTCTGGCCTGTCGCTGGAAATATCCCGCTTATCACGCCGTTTACCGCAAGATCCATATCGGCATCGCGCAAAATTATCTGGGGCGACTTACCGCCAAGCTCCATCACGACGGGTTTAACTTGCCGGGCAGCGACTTCTGCTGCAGCCCGACCGCCCGGTATGCCCCCGGTAAAACTGACCATTCGCACATCGGGATGATCAACGAGCGGTTCGCCAGTGCTCTTTCCATAGCCAGTGACCACATTGAGCAGCCCCTCCGGGAGGTCCGCTTCCTGCAGAACCGACATCAGCTCAAGAGTCGATACTGACGCATGTTCCGAGGGCTTGATCACCACCGCATTACCGGCGGCCAATGCCGGCGCTAACTTACAGATCAATACCCCAAGAGGCGAATTCCACGCAGTGATTAACGCACAAACGCCAAATGGTTCCCAGCGGAGGTAATTCAGCATGTCCGGGACTTCTGTCGGCAGCAGCGAGCCTTCGAATTTGTCGCACATACCGGCATAATAATAAAAACTATCGGTCTGCCAGGATTTCAGAGACGGTGTAATATTTTTTGGCAACTTGCCGTTATCCCGGGTTTCCACTTCGCCCAGACGCTCGGCATTTTTTGTGATCACATCGCCGATTCGGGTTATCACCCGGCCACGCTCAGCCGGCTGCATGCGCCCCCACGGGCCCTGGTCATAGCAGCCTCGCGCTGCCTGTACGGCACGGTTGATATCGTCTGCGTTGCAGTCCGGCACTCTCGCCCAGACCTCACCAAGCGCAGGATTTTCACTGTCGATCCATTGCCCCGAGGTGGGATCATGCCAGTTACCCCCAGCATAGTATTGGTATGTCTTCATTGACGTACTCCCATTGCCATCGTAACTACTCGTTACTTATCTTATCGAAAATATGGCGTCGGGATCACCCATTACATTGTCTGTCAGAGTAATTCCTAGCCCCGGGCCAGGTGGTGGACCGACACAGCAACCGTCAAATTTAATTACACCCTTGAGGTCCAGTTCCCGCACCAACGGTTCACGCAGATCACAACCGGCAATCAACAGGTCCGGCGGAGCACCTACAGCAAGATGCAAGATTGCTGCTGTCGCAATATCACCGCACCATGGGCCGTCAATACGCATTTTCATACCACTGCTGACACAATAGTCCCGCACATCACGTGCTACCGTCAGCCCACCAAGAAATGCAGGCTTAATACAAAGTGATGACATCAACTGGTCATCCACCGCTTGTTTTGCCAGACCGGCCTCTTTAACACACTGATCAGCCATCACCGGTTGACCGGTACGGCGTGCTACCTCGACATTTTCACCGTATACCGGGCACGCTTCTTCCCAAACAACACGCGGATCATTAAAACAAGAAATAATCTCGCAGGCTGTACCGACCGACCAACCACCGTTGGCATCTGCCAACAGCATCTGTCTCTTAGTCATTTCACTTAGGGCTGCGCTAACTTGCTGGATATCTTCCTCAGGAGATCCGATTCCGAGTTTGAGTTGAATAACCTTACGCTCTGATCCTGCAATCGCGAGGCGCTTCCGGATTTTCTCTATACTGGACTCGGAAATAGAAAAATAGTCATCTACGCCTTCTCTAAGCCTGCCACCAAGCACATTCGAAACCGGCAAGCCCCTAGCCTTTCCCAAAAGATCGTAGCCGGCTGTCTCCAGTCTAAAGGCAATGCCGGACCATGACCGTCCACGACCACACAGTTCTTGCGCAAGTTGCATAAGACCATCAATATCTTTTCCGGCTAACGAAGACAGGTAGATCGACTCGTCCGCGATCAGTTGCGCTCGTTCATCTACGGATAGCATTGGTGGAAAGACAACCTCTCCCAATCCCGTCTGGCCATCGGCCGTATGCACCTGAAGTCCGACCGTACACCACTTCCTGAGTCACATGTGACATCGCATAGGGCCCGTCACGAAACGGCATCTGGATACCCCATACCTCAATTTTTTTGATTATCACTGTGAGACAGAACTAACGACTACGCGAAAACATTCTTACCTGGAATATTTTGGTCGTTCGAAAAACGCTAATCGATAACGATGAGCTCGGGGCGTACGTTACATAGACGTTCGCCCCCTCTCTTGGTAACGACAAAGGACTCTGATACCGCCGCGCCTAAAGTCTCTAACCAAACCCCCGACTGAAAGTGAAAACACATGCCACTCTGAAGCACTGTTTGGTCACCCGGACGCAGGCTTGCGGTCCGCTCGCCCCAATCCGGGGGGTAATTCAAGCCAACAGAATATCCAACACGGCTGTCCTTATGGTAGCCCGCCTGGTTAAGTACTTTCTGCCACACGGCCTCGACCGCTTCACAGGTTACTCCAGGACGAGCCATGTCAAGCGCAGCATCGACACCTTCGATAATTGCACGGGTCAAAGCGGTCACCTCTGAAGACGGGGACCCCAGATAGAGTGTCCGGGTCAAAGGAGCATGGTAATGATGTCGGGCACCTGCCATCTCCAACATCACCAGAGTCTCGCGAGGAATGGGCTGATCTGACCAAGTCAGGTGTGGGGTACTGGTCCCTTCGCCAACCTGAATCAATGGGCATAAACCGGTGTAGTCACCGTAGGCCCCTTCAACGCCCAGTACCTGAGCACGATATACCTCGGCGATCACTTCATACTGCGCGACACCCGGTGCAACCTTTTCAATCGCGCGATTCATAGCCGCGGTACAGATGGCACCGGCTTCACGCATATACACCAGTTCCGTGTCTGACTTGACTAAGCGTGCCCAATTCACCAACTGCTCTGAATCAGACACCTTAGCATCGGGAACACCTTCGACGAGATGCGCATGCGCTCTTGCGGTGTAGTAATGCGCATCGAGTTCAACACCAATTCGGGCCGATGCCCATCCGCGATGTTTTATAAGATCTGCCAGCTCATCATAGGGATGCCCGGTTGCATGATGGATCAGCTTCTCCGAATAGCCAATGATGTTGTTCGGGGGAATATCGGTCGTGATATGCGCCGCCTTCGCATCCTGGGCCCGACCGAACCAGATCGGCTCTTCATCCAGATGAACCAATACTACCTGGGGGGTATAGAACGACCAGCCATCAAAACCGGTCAGCCAGTTCATATTCGCTGGATCCTGACAGATAATCAGATCGAAGCCCGCATCTGCCATTCTTTTCTTGGTTTCTGCCAGCCGACGGTTGTATTCCGCCTTGCTAAATGGCGGCGTATAAACGGGGTTGTCCTCGGACATAATTTATCTTGGGGATCTACTGGTTTGTTACGAGCTTCCTTGTTAATCACCCTTCAAGGCGACAACAGCGAGATTGTCACCAGGCTTTGTCAGACACGGGTAGTGCCGTCCAACCAGAATACCGTCGACCTTCGCGTGATACTCGACCGGCGCTGTACCCGTGCGCTCCATGTCATGTATGACAGCGATCAGATCACCCTTTTGAACCTCGTCCCCTAGGTCATTACGCATTTCCAATAGTCCCGAATGCTCGCAGGTAACAAAACAATTCTCATCGTGCGAATCCACATTAATTGAAGAGTATCGTTCGGGTTCTCCAGGCAGTATTCCGGCGTGCATGAGCACGTTCGAAATGCCTCGTTTTGCAATTCCGGTGCTGGTCGCATCGGCTGAACCACCGCCCCCTATTTCTGTGCTTACAAACACCTTGCCCTGATTTTCAGCGGCCGTATCGTACATGTGGGCGGCATCAAGTTCTAACAACATCATTGAATAGGGCGCATTAAATGCCGCCATGGCTGCGACACACCGCGCCTGCTGTTCTTTATCATCCAGCACATGGGCACATGCAAAGGGCACAAATTCGAGTGTTTTCCCACCTGAATGAATGTCGACAACATAATCCGCCAATGGCAACAGGGTACGAGAAAAAAAGTCAGCAATAATCTGGGTGATGGTACCGTTAGGGTCACCGGGGAACATCCGGTTCATGTTGCCCCCATCAATCGATGATGTACGCTTACCTGCCTTAAAGGCTGGATAATTCATCGCCGGCACAATAATCACTCGACCATTGATGCGCTCGGCAGACAATTCAGCGGCCAGACACCAGAGTGCGATTGGACCCTCATATTCATCACCGTGATTCGCCCCGGTGAACAGTGCCGTCGGACCCTCCCCATTCTTGATTACTGTTACGGGCACCATAATGGCGCCCCACGCAGAATCGTCTCCTGAATAAGGCACCTTGAGGAACCCGTGCTGGGTTCCGTCAAGATTGAAATCGACTGTCGCTTTTATTGGGTTGTCTCTCATGTTATTAATCCTGATGATATGTCTTTTCAGCTATTGTCTTCCTGATGCTCAAAAATCGATGTATAACCACCCGACCAGTCGGGTGGCAAGGGAATGCGCAACTCTTCATGACGCGCATAGCGAGGCTCACTGCCTCGAACCAGCGTGCGGTAGTGTGAGCTTGGATAGGGCGGAGCCGTGTAAGGCATGGCGTCTGCTGCGGTGTAGGTAATTACGAATACCGGACGGCCGCAGTTACTGTTGTTTTGATCAGAGCCATGAATAGTGCCGCCGTGATGCACCGACACGGTACCCGCTGGTCCCGTAAGATCGATCGCGTTATCGACACCCGCAGCAGAGAGATCGGCCTGACAGATTGTGCCCGTCCACTCATTAGACTCGTTATAGTGCTCGAAGATCGGCCCTTTATGGCTGGCTGGAATAACCTGCAGGGGCCCTTGTTCTGAAGATACATCCTCCAAAAATACCAGGAATTGCATGGTACCCAGGTGGGTGTGAGGGTAGAAGCAGATATCCTGATGCCATTTCACTTCGGCACCGCCATCGGCCCATTTGAAATTCAGCATCATGTCGCGAAAACGGACATCGGGTCCCAATAAGTCCGCGGCTACATCGGGAATCACTGAATCAGCACAAAGGCGCCAGAAGTCAGGATCCTTGTCGTCAACATAGGTAACCCGACGAAGCCTTGGGTTTTCCGCAGTATGGCCTTTCTCAAGATCAACTTTGTTTGAGGAACTCGTGATCGTGCGCGTACTGTCAACGATCTTGCTTACAAGTACACGAAATACTTCGAGTTCACTTGTTGAAATCAATCCCGGAAACATCAGATAGCCCTGCTCAAAATACAACTCTCTTTGATTCTGCGTAAGGAACAGAGCGGGCTGTTTGAGGATATCTTGACTGCTCATGATGAGTGGCTCTGTCCGAGGCTGTAACTTCCTTGTTTCAGAAATCATTGTCAATAACCCATATTACAGCGGAACCCGAATTTCATGAATGGCGGAGACGCTGTGCGATCAATTCGCCAGAACTCGAAACATCCACACCCATAGTAGCGTATACAATCTACTGCAATGGACTATCGTTATCATAATTCGCCACTGGGATCGATCCTGATCGTCGGTGAGGGCGGGCACCTGCACGCATTGACGCTACCCACACAGCGGACGGATGAATGGCCCCTGCCCGACTGGCATCTCACCAAGACGGGATTCTCGGATTGCATCAGACAACTGGATGAATATTTCGATGGCAAACTTCGGAAATTCTCACTGAATCTGGCGCCACGGGGTACACCCTTCCAGCGCCAAGTATGGGATGCACTGGTTCAGATACCATACGGCGAAACCAGAAGCTACCAAGATATCGCCCGCACAATTGGTAACCCCAAAGCGGTACGCGCAGTCGGCGGCTCCAACGCACGTAACCCGATCGCCATTATCATCCCCTGCCACCGGGTGATCGGCGCCAACGGGAAACTGACAGGGTATGCTGGCGGTTTGCAGTACAAGCGCGCCCTGCTTGACCTGGAACGCAATCAACAGCACATCTTTTGAGCATCAAATTCCATACCTGAACGATAGATATTTTCTGTATCAACACATAGTGGTATGGAATCAGGACGCCAGGGCTACACCCACGGTGCAACTGAACTAACTGGCAGACGCAGTAACCAGTTCGTCTTCGAGTTGCGCCCAATCATCTGCGTCAACGACCCGGCAGAGACAATCGAGGTTGCCGACCCAAGCAAAAAGGGATAAGAACGGTATGTTATAAACTCGCGTCGCATGGGGCAGCCAGGGCGTATTCCAGATAATGGAGTCGGCCGGGTAATCCGACCATCCGTTCACATCAAAACGAAACCCATGCGGGCCCGTCAAATTAAAGTACATCTCCGATGCTTCGTGATCGTGGTCGCGGTAAAACGTGTAGGGCTGCAAAAAAAACAGGCCCATAAACAGTTTATCGCTGTGAAAGAACCCGTTTTGCGATCCGATCAAAATACAATTCATGTTTCCGTTCCTATAACTGCCTCCAACGTCGGCATCTTTGACATAAAACTGACCGAGGTCCCGGTTCCATTGAACAATATGCTTTGACGCATCGATGGCACTGGCCAGTGCACTCAATTGCGGCGGCATATGCTTAATTGCGACATCTAGATCGTTAGCCAATTCATCCGGCATAGATGGATCGGGCTGCAGCATGGATTCAGCTGTCAGATCGATTTCTGCCAAGCAACTAAGCGTCTGCTCCACAATAAGAGGACCCTGGCGTGCCGACAGTGCGGAAGTGATCTCCGCAATCAGGTTCAGCACTGGGGGATCGGAATTCATGCGCAAAGCGTGATGATCGATGGTGGCAATGTGCCTTAGGCCCTGGCTATTTATGCGGCATAAATTTTTCAGTCAACGCGAAAATAAACCCGCTGGCGACGAACACTGAATGGATGATGACGCGCCACAAAATTTCACCTTCTTCGTAACTGCCTGAATTCAGGAACACCTTGAGTAGTTCGATACTGGATATGGCCACCAACGCGGAGATAACCTTTAGTTTCAAGCCGGCAAAGTCGACTTTACCCATCCACTCTGGGCGCTCTAAATCATCCCGAAAATCGATCTTCGAGACAAAGTTCTCATAACCCGCAATCGCCACCATCGCAACGAGGCTTCCAATCAGTGTCAGATCAATCAGTTCCAGGATGAAAAGGGCGGTGTCCTTGGAATGAAACATCCCGTCGGTAGAAAAAAAGTGCACGAACTCACTGATAAAACTGACCAGCAACAACACGAGTCCGAGCGCTAATCCTACGAACATCGGTGCAAGCAGCCAGCGGGAATAGAATACCGTCGATTCAATAAGTCGCTCAAACATGATGGAAGATCCTATAGATTAATGTCCACTTGCTAGATTGTATCGCTCTAGTTACGTAACGGAAACTCAGTGTAGGTCACTTGGACATCAGCCGCGGAACCCTAATCCGCCAACGCAAACGCTTTGGTAATCTTGCGGCTGCACACTTCTTCCAGACTGGCTTTACGATCGTCACTACGTCTCAAGATAGTTCGCAATACGCTCTGGTACCAGCCGGAAGGCGGCAACATTGGCCGACTGGTCTTTGTATTCCTGGGCGAATTCGGTACCCACTTCATCGCCGTAGTAGCGCAGTGCCATCATCAGTACCAGTTCATACAGCGACCTATCGACTTCCTCAACCAACCCGTCAAGGATGACCGACCTGTAAGGCGGCTCCCGCCAGTCCACACACAGTGACGCGTACGGGTTGCGCTGGATATTTTTCCACTTTAAAGAGCTGCGGTCCGTAAACATATACGCCGATCCATTTTCCCAGTGAAACCATATGGGCGCCGTTCGTGGACGGGCGTTTTTGTCAATGGTACTGATAACGCCAACGAGCGTCTGTCGCAGGAATTCTTCAACGGCTTGATCGGTTTCAACCATGACTATCTCCTGAGTTGTCTGTGCGGTCAGACAGGGTAAACGGCTTGTATCGTCTTGCAGCTTCCCATTACTTGATTGCGTTGCCTTTGAAAAAGGTATAGCAGAATATTCCGGTTTCTAAATGCCGGATCCTATGTAGATCACTGATCCCATTATCCCACGATGATGCATCGATCAAATCCATCTCCAGAGCCTGATCCTTGACGCCTTCGACCATAGGAATAATCGTCTTGTGAACAAAACTTTCCATAAGCTCAGGGCGGGATTGATCGATATACACCATCTTGGGCTCAACCCGCACTCGGGTGAACCCGGCATGTGTCATCAACGGGAATAGCTCACGACCAATCAGTGAGTTGGCACCCAGCCGGCGCTGTACCTCAATGAGACAGTTCCAGGCCATCAGGGCATCCTCACTTGGTGGATAAAAATAACAAGAGCCATGATCCCCTTCAAACACGGTCACCGTTCCGCCAGGCTTGAGGTGTTTGCGAATTGCTGTCAGCGCGGATACTGGTTCGACCTGATGTTCCAGCAAGTGACAGACAAAAAGATGATCGAAGTAGGACGGTTCAAACGGCAGATCGAACAGATCAGCTTCACAAAATTCCACATTGGTAATTTCCTGACGGGTAACCGCATCACGCGCTAACTCGAGTGATTTTCCCGCCCAATCAACTGCATAAAAGTGAGCCTCGGGGCTGTTTTGTGCAAGCGTCACGATTTGTGCGCCCACCCCGCAGCCCGCTTCAAGCACCTTCGAACCTGGTGGATAGCGGAGTTCGTGATGAATCAGATGCCGCACTGACCCAGCCTGGTCATAAAGCCGTTCGGTCTCTCGTTCGGAATAGCCGTGAACGTAATTCTGAGGATCTGGCTTTGTCACTGGTTCGAAATCGCCACCGAAGCGCGGTTGATTGTCTAAAAGTTGTACGTCAAAAAACTTGCTGGTATTGACTGTTGTGGCCGATGTTACATCACCCTCTAAACACTGCCAGACAATACATGTAATATATAAAACCTAAACGAAACTTGCGGCAATAATTTCACACAATGTCGATTTACCCAGAAAAAGGAGCTATAGATGACAACGCATAAGGGCAGTTGTATGTGCGGTGCGGTTTCAGTAGAAGTAGAAGGTGATCCCCAAGCGATGCTGGTCTGTCACTGTAAGGACTGTCGTGCCTGGTCGGCCAGCCCGGTAAACGGTGCCGCGTTGTGGCCTCGTGACAAGATGACCGTGACCCAGGGTCAGGACAACATTCAAAGCTATGCCCGTTCAGAAGGGCATAACCGGTCCTGGTGTACAAAATGCGGTGGCCATGTATTCACGGACCACATCCCTTTTGGATTGGTCGACGTGTACGCCTCTGTGATTGAGGACTTCGACTTCCAGCCGGCAATCCACGTTAACTACGAAAGCACCATCATGCCGATCAAGGATGGGCTGCCAAAATTCAAGGACTTCCCGGAGGATTTTGGCGGCTCTGGAGAAACAATGCCAGAATAGGCTCGGCAGCATACCTGACTACCGTGCGGGAAACTGGGCTGGTTTGAACAACTTCAGCCCGTATCCTGGCGCTGTGCGTTGCATGGTAAATTAATACGACCACCCGATTACACGGCACGCTAAGAGAGAACACTATGAATCGAGCCCCCAGTCCCTATGATTTTATGCCGTCCGTCCCCTCATTTCAGGCATCAAGTCACGATGTCGCAGAAGGAGAGATGCTGGCTATGCCCCATGTGTCCGGAATCTTGGGCGCCGGGGGTGAAGATGTCTCGCCTCATCTTTCCTGGTCGGGTTCGCCAGATGATACACAAAGTTATGCCGTGACCTGCTTCGATCCCGATGCACCGACAGGCAGTGGTTTCTGGCATTGGGTGGTGTACGACATTCCAACAACCGTCACGGAACTGGCAAACGGCTCCGGCGCCCAGGACGGCAGTGGACTGCCTGATGGTGCAAAACAATTGAAGAACGACGCAGGGCTGGTGGGTTATCTTGGCGCAGCACCACCACCCGGCCATGGTCCGCACCGCTACATGTTTGCCATCCATGCGTTAAACGTTGAAAACCTACCGATCAATGAAGAAGTCTCGGCTGCTATCTGCGGATTCAACATGTTCGGGACAACCATCGGACGGGCGCTTATCGTCCCGATCTACGAGCAGACGTGATCTAACCCATCGAGCGCTAGAACCGATACTGATATCTGAGACTGGCATTGCAATTAATCTATCACCCGGCCAGCAGTGCCTCGATGCGGGTGACGCTGTACTTACGGTGCCGCGGCATAGCACCCGGTACGGTTGATCTGGTAAGCACCGGACTCAAAACAGATCACCGCGGAATACTCGTTTTTACACTGCCGGATAACCATCCGGAAACACTACGTCTGGGCACCAACGACCTGACCGCCTTAAACCCTGAAGGTCGAGTGCCCATTCTGCTGCTACCCGACGGACGCAAGATGACGCAGTCTGGTCCGATAATCGACTTGATCGAATCAACTCTCGCACCCGACGATGACATCACGTTACTACCGACTGATCCCTGGATTCGCGCCGAGGTCCAGCGCATCATGTGGATCATCGCTGCCGACACACAGCCCTATCAGAACATCCCGTTTATTATTCAAGCCATGGGTGAATGGGGTATGGTTAAAGACAATCCCACCCGCCATCCATTGCGACTGCATTTCATCCGCCGCGAGTTCGGTGCGATCGAGAATCTCCTGACGCGGTGTGCCGGCAAATTTGCGGTAGGCGATTCGGTCACACTGGCTGACTGTTTCCTGGTGCCTCAGATACGAAACGCCCTGCTGGCTGAAATCGATCTCCCTTCTGAGTTCCCGATTCTCTCAATTGTCTGGAACAATCTGCTCGACGTCCCCGAGGTACGGGCGGTACTGGACGATGCCGGCGGTATTGTTCAGCCACTGGTTTATGACGCTGAACAGTTCGAGGTGTACAACGGATGAAAACCATTGATTGGTTTAAAGCGTCATTTCTGTTTTCCAATAAGTACCAGGCAGCATGGACCTGGGTCGGCTGTATTCTCCTGGCAGGCTGCCTTGCACTGACAATCTATTTCTCGTTCTAAGCCAGAAGATAGCTTTACTGTTCGATGAAACCTCATGCACCCCTGACACTCGAAGAATTACAGCATGCCCAGGACAATATTCGCGATGCCGTGGTACGCACACCACTGGTTCAGTTGAATGTCGACCTTGCGGATACCGAGATCTATCTAAAGCTTGAGAACCTGCAGCCGATCGGTTCATTCAAACTACGTGGTGCAATCAACGCAATACGCAATACTGACCCTGAAAAGCTTGAAGCGGGTGTGTGGACTGCAAGTATGGGCAACATGGCCCAAGGTGTCGCCTGGGCTGCGCGTGAGATAGGCATCAAAGCAACTGTGGTCGTGCCCGAAGATGCGGCCAGATCCAAACTAACCGCCATGGAAGAACTGGGCGCATCCATCCGGAAAATTCCCCGGGACGCGTGGTTCGACCTGATCTTATACAGTCACGACTACCCAGGCATGGTAGGGCTATTCATTCACCCTGCCAGTAATCGTTATGTCATGGCAGGTCAGGGCACCATCGGCCTTGAAATTCTGGAAGATCTTCCGGACGTCAACGCTGTCATTACTCCGTTTGGGGGAGGCGGACTCACCGCCGGCGTCGCCTCGGCGATCCAACTGCTTAAACCGTCCACCCGGCGCTATGCGTGTGAACTGAACACCGGGGCACCCCTGGCGCCCTCACTCGCGGCCGGCGAACCCGTGACGATCACCGCCGAACCCGCACCACGGTATGCCTCGGGCTTCAGCGGCGCACCTTCTGTTGCGGAAGAAATGTGGCCCATCCTGAGTAGCGTCGTCGACGACTCACTGCTGATGTCGGTTAACGAGTTGGCCACCACCATCAGACTACTGATTGAGCGCAGTCACATCGTCGCCGAGGGTGCGGGTGCCGCAGCGGTTGCCACCGCCCTGGCTGGCCGTGCCGGCACCGGAAAGATCGCCTGCGTGGTCTCGGGTGGGCACATCGATCTTGATGAACTCAACCAAATCCTGAGCGCCCCTGATTAGGACATCACCTCACAAGAATTGCTAAAACAACAGATTTCAAAGAGTTGATCCTCGTGATCGAGCGTAAATCTAGTTCGAGCCTATAGTCCTAGCCAGCACACCACACATTGTTTGCGATTACACACCCCCGTGCTCAACACACCAGTGTGGCACCGTCTGCATCGATGATCTTCTCGCCTGCCAGCACATAGTCAACAATCAGGTGGATACGATCCTCGCTGCCGCCATTGACAACGCCGTGTTCCCGCCGATTGTTGATCTCCCAGAGTTCACCAGGTTTCATGTGCACCTCGGTGTCACCCACCGAAAACAGGTTCTGTTCATTGGTAATGATCGGTAGGTGCATGCGGTGTGATTTTGCCAGCGTCTCTCCCTGGTCCACATGATGTGGGATGCTGCCATCGGCAAGAAGTTTGACCAGGATCATGCGGATGAAATAACCCCGACCATGCTTCTTCCGCAGACGCTTGGCTTTTAGGGTCTGCTCGAAATGTCGCCGGATGACGATTTCAATTGGCTCCAGCAGCTCTTTGTAGGTCTGATATGACGAATGGTAGGTAGGATCACGATGACGACCGTCTTCATCCATGATCAGCCGAATGGTTTGGGTCTGCTTGTGCACCTCATACGTTTTCTGACGAAAAGCATTAGCGGTCCAATCCGCGTCGGTAATTTTCGCTGCCTGCTGTGCAAAACGAGTGACGTCGATGTCCTCGATCTTTCTCAGATCGCCGTCAAAGTTCATCGTCTCCCCTCACAAAATCCCATTACTTCGTTCTACGAAAGCCAGCGATCAACCTACCGACAGATATCTTGAAACTTCCCAATAGTTTCAAGGACAAGTATACCCGGTTCGTTCATTTCGATTACCCACCGCTCGCTGATTACAACAGGTAACTTGATAACGGAGATTACTTCTGATTAGAAGAACCTAAAGCGCACTTTCCCATTTTCCTTCCGTATAAGTACCCGCTACGGTCCCCCACTGGCTGTAGATCGTGCCGGTCCATTTTTGGTTGTTCTGCCAAACACCCTCAAAGCGAAGTCCGCCAGCCCATGTGTAGACCCCGTGTCCGTGGAACTTGCCATCTCTGAACTGTCCCTCGTAGCGCTCTCCACTGGCAAACTTAAACACCCCCTGGCCATGGTATTTTCCCTCGTAAAAGGTCCCTTCGTATTCATTGCCGTTTGAAAAAAAATACGCACCCTGTCCGTGAAACTGGCCGTTCTGCATCTCTCCCACATAGCGATCCGCGTTGGCGAAGGTCTGCGTAGTCGTCTCGGCAACGGCTATCGGTTTGAGGACACTCAACAACACACATCCTACGCATAAGCTAAGGAAAACAATCGATTGAATACTCCGGATGACCATATAGCTATTGTTAATCCGTTGTCGCAATTGTCAATTCGGTTGACCCTGCTTCGCTAAGGCGAAATGATGCGATCACTGTATTTGACGAGCATCTCCACCACGCCTGTTGGGTCGGTCCACATCGTCTTGCATATTCCTCACCACTTCAGTTTACGCTTATTGCAGAAATTCATCCCAACACAGACGCGACAACCGGGCGGTCAAATCATAGGCCACGGTATGGCCGGGGTCACCTGAGGGTAGCTCAACGGGTACACTGTCGGTATAGGCGCTGATCAGGAACAACGGCACACCATCGGCATAGACAATACCCGCATCGTTATAGTTCTTAGCTGTAGTCCCCGTTTTGTGTGCAACCTTAGTCCCTAGAGGCAAACGAGCTGGTATCCTGTTTCGCAAACGCTGCCAGCTCAGAATGTCGATAGCCAACTGGCATAACTCCGACGTACATCCCAGGTGGCTGGCCAGATTGTTGTCGTGCACACCTTTTAAAATGAGTTCGAGAAGCCGTGCAACGTCAGCAGGTGTGGTCGAATTAGTCTTCTCGGCCGGTAGATAGCCCGCCATACCGGCAGGTGGAATACCATACCGGTGAACCGTATCTGCCATACCGATAGACTGGCACAACGCATTGATCGCTTCGAGACCTACCAGGTCCGCTACTGCCCCAGTGCATGTGTTGTCGCTCACGATAATCATCATGACCAGAGCGTCCTGAAGCTGGATCACAAAATCACTCTGTAAATGCTGAAAACAACCGGAATCGTTGTTCTTGAAACGAGATGCCATGGTCACTGGCTGGGACAGCGACAGCTCGCCCTCATTCACCGCCTTTAGCGCTGCCATCATGATCGCAATCTTGCGGGTACTGGCCGATGGCACCACAACACTACCATGACGTTCCAGCACAGTACCTGTTCGCAGATTTTTGACAGACCAGCCCGTGTGGAACGGCTGTTCATCACATAACTGGTTAAGTTCATTTTCTAGTGCGGCTGACATCATTTTTCAGACCTCTTGTTCTTTATCTGAAGCCTCTAGAGAAACGTTACTTTGTAATGTGAACGTCTTCTCTTAAGCGTGGTGGCAAAAGCAGTTATGAATAGGCTGCATCCTGTCGGTCATACCAACGCAACGCGAGTGGGACAAACCACGGATTTCCTGTGTACAGAGGGTGACTACGGAACGTACGATCCGCAAATACAGTTGAAGCTTCTGGTAACCCAAGAACTTGTTTTGCTGCCTTGTCACCCAGGTAAGTACCCATCGGCAGTCCGGCAAAACAGTACCCCAGCGCGTAGTGCACCCCATTGTGCATACCCACGTGTGGCCACAAATCGAATGTCCCCGCACATTGGCCGCTCCAGATTCGCGAGATTTTTACCCCTCTCAATTCAGGGAAGATAACATCCAGACGGCTCTTTAGTTTTTCGGCTTTCGTGAATAATCGATCAACTGGGCCACCGGTATAAGCACCCATAAGCAGACGAGGTTGATCCGGCGCCTGGCGGATGTACACCAGGTTGTTGTTGTAATCATGAAAGGTTCGGTTATTGGGCAGAATCTGGGTAATCACGTCTTCGGACAAAATATCTGTCGCAATCATATAACCGTGAAAAGGAATGACTCGGCGCCGCAACCAGGGTACACCGCGGTTGGTATACCCATTGGTGGCAACAATCACATCTCTAGCGGTCAAAACACCCCGTGGCGTATCAACTTGAAAACCGATCCCATCAGGTCGAACTGCAATCACCGGTGTATGACCAATGATTCGTGCACTGGCCGATCGTGCAGTGTTCAGCAACCCCAGATGGTAGAGCCCTGGGTGAATACTGCCCAGATCCGGTATCAGCGCACCCCCAACATAGCGACTGGAACCAAGTTCTTCACTTTGCTCAGATTCCAAGATCATCTGAAACGGGTGACCGAGATGCTTATGCCGCAACTCCAGTTCATCCGACATCAACATCCGCTGCGCGCCATTCAGGGCACCCATAAAGCGACCACAGCGCGTCAGATAACAGTGCATATTCTCCCGTGCCACGAGCTCGAACACCAGATTAAACGCTGTGTCGAGTTCCCGGTACACCTGCATTGCGTAGTCAAGGCCATAGGCCTGTATCAGTGCACCGAAACTGTGTTTGAGTGTTCGCCCAACAAAACCCGCATTACGCGAACTCGCACCATAACCAGGGGAATTTGATTCCAATACCACAACATCGCGCCCCGCCCTGGCAAGGGTCAGCGCGGCCGATAGGCCCGTAAACCCAGAGCCTACTACGACAACATCGGCGCGGTCCGGAAAGTTGTCCACCGAGGACTGTGCAGGCCGAGGCGCAGCATGCCACCACCATGGTTCCTCTAGAAAGTCGTCCGCTAAGAAATGATCATCCATCACAACTCATTCGTCAGTATCTGCGTAAGAACACAAGCAAACACTAAAACCTACTACACTAATCGGTATCTACGTCGTAGTAGTTCGGAAGCCCGTCTTCACTGTGGCTGATATGAAACCTCGACAATGCTTGAACTTGCTTTTCCATCTCTGGTGAGCTGAGACTACTTTGCGCTGGATCACGTACCCCATGCAAATAGTCTTTAGGATCCATGTGGTCCACAACGCCCAGGCTGCTCGAGCCCAACGAATATCCGATCAGTTCCTGAATCTGGTCCGACAACTGTCGGGCCAACTCCGGCGGCACAGCCATATACTGGTTCTCTTCCTGGCGCAACCAGCCCAGGTTGTAGTGCAAAGCAACGCCACTGCGTGAACCCTCTGCACGGTTCGCACCACCGCCATGGATAGTATTTCCGGTATAAATCAACACTGAACCTGCCGGCATTTCAGTGGCCACAACTTCCTCGGGTTTTGGTACTCGGTTACTGGACCAAAGATGCGACCCGGGTATCAGGCGGGTACCGCCATTCTCCCGGGTAAAATCACTGAGCGCCCACATCGTCGCCACGGTCAACGGGGGACACGGGTTCGCAATCGGATAGAGACCAATATCCCGATGCAGGACCTGGCGGGTTTCTCCCGGCTCAATGTGCATCACACCAGAATAGTGCAAACGATAGCGGACACAATGAGGCAACAAGGCGTCGTCCGCCACCGCCAGCACCGTGGGGTGAACCAACAGCGCCTGAACAGCAGTCGACTTCGCAAGCAGCGCCCCGAACCGCTTGGTGAGCTTGCCATAAAACTCTTCGTGCCCGTCATGTGCTTTCTCAAAATAAGGCGCCAGATCGGCTTTTATGGCAGCAACCGTATCGGCGTCGACCGCATCACGCACGACAGCATACCCATCCTCTGCAACCGCGGCAGCAACGGCTTCCGACGGTGCATCACCTGCAAATGTGTTTTTTAGTTCCATCGCCACCATTCCTTTTGAATGTGTGTTTACAAACAGCTTCTAGTCCACCGATCCGACAGGAGGTAATCTTTGCCCGGTATCTAGTATATCGAGTATCCAGCGCGTCGCTGGCGAATACACATCAATAAATACTGCCTTTTCATCACCGATAATTTGACCACCATGCGGTACATTGCCGGCTGCATACCAGCCATCGCCAGGGCCGATCTCTCGCGTTTCATCGCCCACCGTCAAAAGAATCTGCCCGGACAGTAGTAGACTGAACTGCTCATGCGGGTGGGAATGCATGGGGTAGGTCGACCCAGGTTCATAAACCGCCCGGAGCAAATGCATATGCTCACCACTGACGATCTGAGCTTCACTGCCATCTTCATCAAACCCGTAGCGATCAATTTCGTCCCAGCTAAAAATCTGTCTGGTCATATTTCAGTACCGTTTGAGTTTTGTCCGTTGTTCTGATTGCTCATTCCAAATAACCACCTCTCTAACCCGTTTCGCTGACCAGGTCCGCTGCGGTAATTCCGTGAACAGCGGCTGCTTCGTCGTTGTCCGACGTATCACCTGAGATACCAACCGCGCCCAGGAGCACCCCGGTCTCATTACGGATCAGAACACCACCGGGTACCGGCACAAAATTGCCCTCAGCCAGGCCGTTGACCGCCTGAATGAAGTAGGCCTGTTGTTCGGCGCGTGCCATCAGCGCCCGCGTGCCCATACCCATCGCAATGGCCGCATTGGCTTTCCCCTGGGCAATACGGGGCCGCAGCGTACTGACGCCATCTTCAGACAACACCACAACCAGGGTGGCTCTTGGATCCAACACCACCACACTGACGGGTTTTAGAGCCAACTCCCTGGCTTTGACCAAGCTGGCCGTTGCGATGATTTGGGCCTGTTCAAGCGATATGGCCATCCTCAGTTCCTCAATTTTGATTCAGTTCGGCACGATGATAACCGAATCTACCGTGGCCCAAGAACCGGGCTCTACGCAGCCGACACGCACTGTGAATACTCATCCAATGAGCCTCTAAGGCACTACAATATCTTGATGCCTCTTTCCTATTTTCACCCAGCCGTTGCAAGCTGGTTCAACAGCCAGTTCGATCAACCCACCGAAGTACAGGTACAAGCCTGGCCGGCTATTCAGGGGGGTTCACACACTTTGATAGCCGCGCCCACTGGATCGGGCAAGACCCTGGCGGCCTTTCTTGCGGTCATTAACGAACTGGTGCGCGACGGTGAACTGTTCGGCTTGCCTGATGAAACCCGTATTTTGTACGTTTCTCCACTCAAAGCCCTGTCTAACGATATCAACCGAAATCTTGAAGCGCCACTGGTGGGTATCACACAGGAATTACCTTCACCCAGTCCGCTGTCGATCCGATCAGCCGTACGCACCGGCGACACACCACAGGCTGAACGCGCCAAGGTGCGCCGGCAACCACCGCACATCCTGGTCACGACTCCGGAATCGCTCTTTATTTTTCTAACTTCCGAGTCCGGACGTCGAACTCTTTTTGTCCGAATAGAAAGTCGGCCTCTGCGGCCCAGATTTTTCCATTGTGCCGCAGTAAAGTAATACCTCCGGCTGTGAACCGGTCGACAAAGGACTTATGTTCAACCTCACCCCACAGTGACCTGAAGTGATGCTGGATCAGATCGCGAAATGCGATGGTGATGTGCGGATGAAAAGCACGCAACGCCTGTTCGCCAGAGCCGACGATCTGATTTTCGGTCAGAGTTTTAATCAGATCGTGCTGAATCGCGGACAACATCTGATTTTCAATTACACGGACAAATACCACCCGGGGTGGAAAACAGCCAAAACCACCCAGTTCAACGGAGAAAGGCGTGTAACTCGAGGCAAACTCAGTCAGAACCTGCTTGAGACCCCCGACCTGATCCAGCGGCAGTCGAAACGGTGCTCGCAACGTGATGTGCGGAGGTGATCGGAGGGCTGCACGGCTATGGTACGCGGTATGTGCCCTATGCTGGAGTGTCTTTACCGCATCCGCCTGCGCTGAGGGCAGCACCACGGCAATGTAGTAGAGCGCCTTCAAACCCGATACGCCCGGGATTCACTTTGGGCCAGCAAGTTCAAAACCAACCGTAGGGACTGGCTCTTGATAACCCTCTCTTAAATTTATCTGGCAGCTTCACCTGCCGATCGCGTCACCCACTTCTGAAACACCGGTGTCCTGGGTGGCTCTAACGTGGTATCCGCTTTGCAACGCGCTTTGAGTTCCTCAACGGTTCCGCCAAAATTAAACAAATCTACCTTGCCGCGTTCAGAGGACATCTGTCGACGGAGATTCGCGGTGGCAGATTCATCAACAGACAGATCGGACTGCAGTACCACGCCGTAGCGTCGAGCACCTTCGACACTCACCAGTTCCCGTTGCACATCGAGAGAAACTTTTTCCGCGTCACGTTCAAACGGATCACCCCATCCACCACCACCCCAAGTATTAAAATAGAGCGTATCACCCGCCGATACCTTTATCCGGTCACATTTGGATTTCATCCACTCGTTTTTACCATCTGCCCGAACCATAAGCTTGTTGCTGCGCTGACCGGGGAGACCACCATTCACACCCCAGGGGTGAGTCAACCAGCGATCATCATGAATCGAGATTTCACCGGGTTCCAGGAACTGGTAACCCATCGATAAACCGTTGCCTCCGCGATGTAATCCGGGGCCACCACTGTCAGGTATGGTTTCATAAGTAACGATCCGAAGCGGAAAGTACGCTTCCAGAAACTCATTGGGCACGTTGGTGAAGGCCGGCCACAGTGAGTGACCATCGGGACCGTCACCCGCCGGGCGGCCGGGTATGCCACCAAAACCGATCTGATAAAGCTGGTACCACTCTCCATTTTTGTCGTAACCCGAATACATGAAATGCGGACTGTCCGAAAAACCAGCCGCACAGAGCGCATCCGGTGATCCCTGGCCCAGCAGACCGCTCATGATGTCAAAAATTCGGCCCAGCATATGGGTTCGCGAACTTAGTGCCGCCGGACGGATGGGTTTAAGAATAGAACCACGTGGAATTCGCACATCAACCAGATCATAAAACCCATCGTTGAATAGAATCTGTGGATCGAACAAATTGATAAAAAATGCGCCCAGGAACATCTTGAACATTTCTTCATTGAGCAGAAAGTTAACTGAACTGATGGATTGCGGGTCGGTACCCTCGAAATCGAAGATGACCTTTTCACCTTCCCGCCACATCGCACAACTGACCTTATAAGGTCCCATTCCCATACCGTCGTCATCGATATAGTCTTCGAAATGCTGTTTGTTCTCGGGCACGACCATATTCAGGATCGCACCCATGGCCCGCTTGTTACGATCGAGCATTTCCACCATGGCAGCAACCAACTCTTCAACCCCGAAGCGGTTTGCCATCTCAAGAACCCGGCGTTCAGCCAATCTCAGTGCAGCCACAATGGCGTTGAAATCAGAACGGTTCCAATCAGGCAAACGGCAGTTTCTAAGAATAAGTTCGAGTATTTCGGTATTCAGCTCACCGTTACGAATTATCTTGACTGGCGGGATCTGTATACCTTCCTCAAACACCTGTGCCGCATCTGTCGGCAAACTGCCCGGCACCTTCCCTCCGATGTCGGTCATATGCCCGAACATCGCTGACCATGCTACCAACCGGCCATCGATATAGATCGGCATCATCATCAACCAGTCATTGAGGTGGCTGACTGCGCCATTGCATGTGTAGGGATCGTTGGTTAGGAAAACGTCCCCCTCCTCTATAGTGCCGTTATATCCCTGCTGAAAGCCCCAGAAAAACGAGCCGAACTGACCAACTACCATTTTGCCCTCATGATTTGCAATCATGGGGAACGCATCATGTTGTTCTCTTATTCCGGGTGACATCGCCGTCCGAAACAACACAGCATCCATCTCGCTGCGTGCATTTCTGAGGGCGTTCTCGATGATATCGAGTGTGACCGGATCAACAGTTACGTTTTGGAACGGTGTTGAATTACTTTGTATGACTTGTGCAGGCATGGTTACTCTCTTATAACCCGGGCATCAATCCAGTCGGATCAACAGGTTACCGACCGGGTCGACTTCGCCAGTACATCCAGGCAGCACCAGTGTGGTTGAATCCATCTCGGTAACAATCGCGGGACCACTCACACGATCGCCCGATTTCAGCAGACCCCGGTCGAATATTATTGCATCGTGGTGTTGGCCATCGTAGTACACCTTGGACTGCGCGTACCTGGCTGCAGATGGATCGCCGTTACCGCTGGCAAGTACCTGTGCTTCCGCTGCACTTTCACTACCCTGGACCATAGCACGCAACGTATACAGTTCTCGCTCGGTATCCAGCGCAAATGTAAATAACTGCTCGTGCATCGCATCAAAGCGGTTCCCCAGTTCCTCAAGGCCACCGGTTTCAAATTCCTCCGGCAAGACCTCGACTGTAAGGCGCATTCCCTGTCCGGCATAACGCAGATCAACCTGGTATACCGTTGACTGATCTGACCTGGCCACACCCTCCGCATCCAAGGTTGCCGCAGCCGAGCTTGCGAGTTCCTGAAGAATACCCAGTGTTTCTGCGTGACTCGTCTCTGAAAACCGTCGAACAAAGGTGCGTGATGCCTCGTCACGAACACGGGTCGTCGCATCACCATAGGCACACAGGACACCGGGTCCTGGCGGAATGATCACCGGCCATGAATTCATCAGTTTTCCCAGTGCATTAGCATGCAACGGCCCAGCCCCACCAAAGGCTACCAGTGCAAAATCACGTGGATCAAATCCCTGCTCTACCGAGACAAGTCGCAGTGCGCCAAACATGTTCTCGTTAACAATTTTAACAATCCCTTCTGCAGAATCATGTGTCGATAAACCCATGGCCTTGCCGATAGTCTCAACGGCGGCCTCGGCCCTGTCGGCATCCATATCCATATCACCGCCAAGCTTCGCACTCGCAGGCAGATAGCCCAGTACTACATTGGCATCCGTGACTGTGGGTTCAGTACCGCCCAACCCGTAAGCTGCGGGACCGGGCTCCGCACCTGCACTCTGCGGGCCAACCCGCAGGGCTTTAGTGAGTTCCGGCACATAGGCGATCGAACCGCCACCGGCACCAACCGAACGCACATCGATCGATGATGAACGCACAGTGACATCGGCTACCCGAGTTTCACGCCGGGTCTGGGCAACACCGTTCTGAATCAGTGCAACATCCGTTGAAGTCCCGCCCATATCAAAAGTCAAAAGATCTGTGTAGCCGGCTTGCCGGGCCATCCAGACCGCCCCCGACACACCACCTGCCGGACCACTCATCAGCAGATTGACAGGCGTCTCTTTGGCAGCCTGGGCGGATGCCAAGCCACCGTCTGACCGAAGAATATGCAACTGCATGCCACTCATTCTTCGATTGAGTTCTGCTTCGAGATTCTCGATGTAGGTCGACACCACCGGTCTGATATAGGAGTTGACGACAGTTGTCTCGGTACGTTCATATTCATACATCTCGGGCACGACTTCAGATGAAATAGAAATCGGAATACCGGGAAAAATGCCATCTGCGATCTGGCGCACACGTTCTTCATGCGCACCATTAGCATAAGCATTCATCAGTGACACCGTCAGTGCTTCTATCCCGCGCTGTGAAAGTGCCGTTAATGACTGCTTCAGCGCCTTTTCATCAAGCGGTTGGACGATCTCACCTTTGGCCCCGATTCGTTCATCAGCTTCTATGGTCAGTTCGAGCGGCGCCAACGGTTCGCTCTTGTTAAAGATCACCCAACCGCCCAAACCACCGGGTACATATGAACGGGCAATCTGGAGAACCTGCTTATAACCCTTGGTTGTCACCAGGCCGACTCGTGCACCGCTGGCAGTCAGCACTGTATTCGTGGCCACAGTTGTGCCGTGCATGACATGACTGATATCCGCTAAAGACACACCGGCCTGATCACAAACCCGTTCTATACCGTTCAACACGCCGATTGAGGAATCCTGTGGGGTGGACGGTACTTTCGCAGTAAAACTGCGCCCACTGGCCTCTTCAATCAACAAAATGTCCGTGAACGTACCACCGACGTCTGCACCCAATCGATAACCGGACTGACCCGTAACACGTGAACGCGAGACCTGTGAGCGTTCCGCCGCGATCGATCTTTTCGATTCACGCGTCCCTTGGCTCTCACGAGCGGTAGTCGAGGGTTGATGGCGGGCTTCCTCTGCTCGGGACGGGGTGGCCGGAATAGTCTCCCGGGCTTGGGTCGTGTCTGTCTTAACCGGGGGCTCGAAGGGCTTTGACTCTCTCTCGATTGGTCTTTTCGCTGGCTCACGTGAACGTAAATCCGGTCTGCCCCGTGCCAACTCAGTAAAATCATCTTTTGCTTTTCGCAACTGCGCATCAAACCACTCAGTAGACTTTCGTGAATCTTTACTCATGATCGGGCGGTGGTTAATTAATTACTGTTCTTGTGGATCATAAAGTCACGCCTGGGAGGCGTTCCACGCACGGATTCGATCGATTGCGTCGTCTGCTGTGGTCAGATCGCAATAACGCCGTTCTACATCTCTCAGATTGTCCCGATGGGGCCCTTCCGCCTGATCGCCGACACAATCTTCCGGTACCAAAGTTCTAAATCCCCACTGAAAACAGTCGACGATCGACGCCCGTACGCAACCAGACGTTGTACACCCCACCACATACACTGTATCGACCAATTCTTTATTAAAAAACGCTGCGGCCGGTGTCTGAAAAAACATCGATGCACCCGATTTCCGCATCGCTACGTCGTAATCAGGGTCATAGGTTCGAGGATCAAGCTCTGTCGCTACCTCCCCTTCTATCAGATCTTCCATGACTGCGGTTATCTTCCAGTACGGCATATCTCGTTTCGAGTTATAGCCCGTGTAACAGGTTGCGATGGGCACACCACTCTCTCGGGCAACCCCAAGCAATCGTGCTGAATTCTCCACAGCCCGCTGAACCAATGGCGACCCACCAAGCGTATACGAAGGGTCAGTAAATCCAAGCTGGAAATCAACCACAGCAATACCTGGTTTGCTGCCAAAACCGATGGTTTCGCCGCCATAGGAACGCTCGCTGTAGACATCCTGTAGATCAGTCATTCTACTTTACCCTTTCCACACATCTATTCGGATCAAGACTATCACGCCGTTCACACTTGAACTGAAGTAGCCGCCTGACGCGCGATCACGTCGTCCGGGAATAAACCGGCTTTCATGACTTGTCCTGGCAGTGGATCGTCGAAATAACCTTCTACCCAGGCCGCTACATCGATCAACTGCGGCAAATCAATGCCAGTTTCATAACCCATGTTGCGTAGGACGTAAACCAGATCTTCGGTCGAAATATTACCGGTCGCCCGAGGGGCGAACGGGCACCCACCGATACCGCCAACAGACGCATCGAGAATTCGCACGCCTGATTCCACTGCGGCGACGGCATTTGCAATTCCTGTATTGCGAGTGTTATGGAAATGACACCCGACAGCTGTGAAGTCCTCCAGCGCCAACTGCAGCGCCCCCACGCGCTCACGAACCTGACTGGGCACCGCACAACCGATCGTATCCGCCAACAGAATCTCGTCTACACCCAGGGCCCCCAGGCGAATGCCGATATCAACCACTGCTGATGTCGTGACTTCACCTTCAAACGGACAGCCGAATGATGCCCCAATCACGGCCGAGAACACCTTACCGGATGCTTTAACGCGACCGGCGATCGACTCCAATCCGGTCATAGTCTCCGCAATGCTTGTCCCTTGGTTTTTTTGATTGAACGTCTCACTAGCGACCACCACGTAGCGCACCTCGTCGACACCCGCATCAAGCGCCCTTTCGACACCTTTCATGTTGAGTGCGAGCCCTGCAATCCGCACATCCGCCTTGCGCTCAATCTGCGCCATAACTTTTTCCGCATCTGCCATCTGCGGGACCCGCTTTGGATTGACAAAACTGACCGCTTCTATTCGCTGGATGCCGGTATTGGCTAGTCGATTGATCAGTTCGACACGTTCATTCACGCTCCAAATTCGTTTTTCACTTTGCAGCCCATCTCGCGCCGCGACGTCACAGACACAGACATTACCTTTCCCGCTAGATGATGCCGTCATTTTCCAACGCCTGTAATTCAGTCGGGGTCATGCCCAGCAAGCCGCAGTAGATCTCTTCATTGTGGGCGCCTACTTTAGACGAGCCCAGCCAGGCAATCTCGCTCTTGGTTTCGCTCAGCAGCGGAACAAAGCCCGGCACCGCAATATCGCCGAGCTCATCATCCTGGTAGCGCCGGATCATGCCGCGCGCCTGGTAGTGCGGGTCATTGACGATGTCTTCTATGGAATAAATCGGACCGGATACCACACCATGCTCATCAAGGCGAACATCCAACTCGGTAGCTGTGAACTCTCGTGTCCAGTCTGCAATCCGGGCATCGAGCTCATCACAGTTCTCGCCGCGCGCCTGGTGGGTGCTGTATCTAGGGTCATCCGCAAGCTCCGGCTGCTCCATCGCATCACACAGCCGCTTGAACATTGCGTCCAGATTCGCTGCGATTACCACCCATTTTTCATCCTTGGTTGGAAAAATATTCGACGGTGAAACATTGGCAAGGCCGGTTCCGCTGGGTTGCCGGATAAAACCAACCTTGTCGTATTCTGGCAGCGCACTTTCCAGCATCGCAAAGCACGACTCGGTAATAGAGGCATCAACGACCTGGCCTTTGCCCTTTCCGATTGTGTCGCGCCAGTAGAGCGCCATCAGCACGCCCTGAGTGGCGAACATGCCAGCCAGAGAATCTCCCAGGGATATACCAGTCCTCGGGGGAGGTTGATCCGGAAACCCGTTGATGTATCGCAGCCCACCCATTGCTTCACCGACACTGGCGAAACCGGGCCGACTCGAATAAGGGCCTGTCTGTCCGAACCCGGATACCCGGGCGATAATGAGCCCGGGATTAATGATGTGCAGAGATTCAGGGTCGAGTCCCCACTTTTCGAGCGTACCTGGCTTAAAATTCTCGACCAACACGTCTGCTGTTTTTATCAGCCGGCGCACCAAATCTTGGCCTCGTTTTTCCCGAAGATTAGCCGAAACAGTTTTCTTATTTCTTGCCAAGACAGGCCACCAGAGACTTTGATCCTTGTAGCGATGATGACCCCAGCGCCGCATAGCATCACCCTGGCCCGGGCTCTCGACCTTGATCACCTCGGCACCGAAATCGGCCATACGAGAGCCAACGAAAGGCCCAGCCACCAACTGACCCATTTCGATCACACGGACACCGGATAGCGGCCCCTTTAGCCGATCATCAATAGTTACATGTTCACTCATCTGCATATCCTTACCGCATGTCCTGGACGCTCTGATTGTATAGAAAGCAGCGGTTCAATTCCCATTGCATTGTACCCAGCCACTGCTGCTATCTCACTCAATGCTTATCCAGAAAAGAAAACAAGATATTACAAAACTCGATCTTCTGGGCTTTGCCCACAACCACGTGGGCCGTATTCTCCATCGTCACGCCTTCAGCCCCGGGGATGCCGTATTCGATAGGTAACGTAGTTCGTGGACTGGTGACCATGTCCTTTGCTGCATGGATTACCAGGGTCGGCGTGGTGATATCTTTGAGTCTATCGCTGGTGTTGTGTGCAAGGCAGGCGTCCACCAGCCGTTCGTGGGTTACGTAGTTGTCTCTGAGTTCACCCCACTCACCGTCCGGACCAAGCAACCGATGTTTGTTCTGGTTGTAGAACTCTGGCAGAAAGGAGTAGATACAGACGAACTGCTGAAAAGCATAGAAACCAACTTCGCGATGAACTGTTCTGAAAAGCTCCAACTGGTCACGGAGGTAGTCATCTACTGACGACCAGCAACCCATATTCACCATGCTTCTCACCAAGTCAGGTCGACTTAGTGCGACCTCCTGGGCAACACCACAACCCATACCCACCAAGCCAATCAGATGAACCTCTTTCCAACCCAGTTGATCAAGCAGGGCAATGAGATCAGCCGCATAAAGTTTCATCGAGGCCGGAATATTCAGATCATCTCTAGACTGGGCGATGCCGCGATAATCAAAAACTAACACTTGGCATTTGTCAGTCAGCCCGCGCGCCAGTCCTCGTCCATTTTTGTGACAATAGGTTCCCCAGCCTCCCATACAAACTGCCGGTTCACCTTCACCGTGTATCTCGTAGTACAGTTGGGTATTATTGACTGTGGCAATAGGCACCTTGAACCTGCTCCTGTTTTCTGGATTGCTTGTGTAGGGCTGGCATCACCAGTGATCGGGTCCATAGCATGCACTGCATCGATACTGGCATCCAACCGGCAACCCGTCATGTTAAGACGAACGGGTCACCCAATTCAACCGAATCAGTACGACAAAGTACTTGATACGAAGCCCCCTGTGCTATGGTGACAGGGTCCGGCTGAATACTTTTAACGGCGAGGTCTAGCGGCGTGGGTAGCCCTATCTTTTCTCAAACCATACAGACACAACGAAACGCCATTGTTGAGGGTCACCTGTCTTCTGTTGATCTGGTGACACTCTATCTGGCACGCATAGATCGGTTTAACACCAAGTTGAACGCTTTTGCTGCAGTTTTTGCTGAAGAAGCACTACAGGCAGCGACAGAAGCAGACGACGCCAGGGCGAGTGGTAATTCGACTGGTGTACTGGACGGGATACCGATTGGTCTTAAAGACATCATTGAATACGAGGATCACCCTACAAGCTGGGGCAGCAGAGCTCTGAATGGCCGGCGATCATCAATGTCAGCCACAGTCGTACAAAAGCTGCGCCAGGCCGGTGCGATTATTATCGGCAAGACCCAGTCGGTTGAGTTTGCATTGGGGGGTTGGGGCACCAATCAGTATCTGGGTACTCCTTGGAACCCATGGGACCTCGAAACCCATCGGGTCCCCGGTGGTTCCAGCAGCGGCTCTGCAGTTGCCGTCGCAGCCGGATTGACTTCTGCTGCACTGGGAACGGACACGGGCGGATCGGTCCGGCTACCATCCGCTTTTTGTGGCCTCGTCGGACTAAAACCCACTTTCGGACGAATCTCCAACCACGGCGTTATGCCGCTGTCACACACCCTGGACACAGTCGGCCCCCTGGCACGCAGCGTTGCGGATGCAGCCCTGATTTATGACATTCTCCGAGGTCCGGATACCAACCACATCGATACCCTTTATCAACCACTCGACAATCCGCATATCGAACTAAAAGAAGACCTAACTGATATTTGTCTTGCCGCTTTGCCTGACGAAGAAAGGAGAGCCTGTTCCGATGATGTGAATCACGCCTACGACCGTGCGTTGAAACATGCCGATAATCTGGGTGCGACAATCATCACCCGGGGATTGCCGCACTCGTTTGAAACGTACCGTAATCTCTCCAATGTTGTGATCAGTGCGGAAGGCTATGCCCATGCCGCTGAACTGGCTGACCAGGCTGGCCTGCCGATCGGTGATGCAACACTTCAAAGGATCCTACCGGGAAAGACCTGTTCAGCCAGGGATTACTTGAATGCAATGATGCAGTTCAAACACTGGCGGACCGAGTTCAAAGCGCATATGAGAGGGGTCGATGCCCTGCTGACACCGACCACGACCGGGCCGGCTATACCCGTCGTCGACGTCGATGAACAATTACTGCCCGCTCACTACACACGGGCTACAAACGTTTTGGGCCTGTGCAGCCTCGCTATTCCCAATGGCCTGTCGGAAGAAGGGCTTCCGCTATCGCTGTGCATACACGGCCACCCATATACAGAATCTACAATACTTAGTATTGGCTCGTCGTTGGAACAACAGTTCAAGGGATTAGTGCCATCACTCCCAGATCTGGGCTGAGGCGGAAACAGAACTAGAACAACGTCAGCATATCAGAGGCACTGCTGCTGCCCACGAACGGTCCCGCTTCGACATTGAAATGCCTGATGACACCATCATCCACAATCATGGCATAACGCTTGGAGCGCTTACCCAGACCGAAAACACCAAGATCTAATGTCAGACCCATTGCCCGAGTAAAGCTGCCATCGCCGTCGGCCACCATACGGATACGTCCCTTCACCTCTTGCGCCTGTCCCCAGGCATCCATCACAAAGGGATCATTGACCGCAATACAGATAACACTGTCTGCACCCCGGCTACACAAGTCGTCGTAGTGATCTAGAAACCCGGGCAGATGTTCAGCTGAACAGGCCGGCGTGTATGCCCCCGGCACGCCAAACAACACCACATGCTGACTGGAGAAAAGTGTTTCGCTGCGAATAATTTGTGGCGCCTGTTCAGCTAATTCAAATACATCGACATCAGGTACCTGATCACCGATCAAGCGTCTTGAATCGAGATAGCTCAGTAGGTCTTCCAATTCTGTCTTTAGAGGTCGGCCAAGTGACCACTTCACTACCCTGCCCGCTGGATTGATCAGACAGAATTCAGGAATTGTCGTCCCGGACAGTTGAGGCTTAAGTTCAGCGATAAGTTGATCGTCTGGATCACTCAGCACATCAAAGAACAATTCAAACCGATTCGAAAACTGCTGATTCGCAGTTGTGCTTTGCCGGGTTACGATGATGATTCTAGTATTACGGGTCGTAAATTCAGTGTAATCCTCCCGCAACCAATTCCAGATCTGTGAATCACCCACCGCAGGAAATCGATCCAACCACAGCACCAAGACATGATGCCCTGCGTTATCTGCGAGTGTCGTCGGTATTCCGTACTGATTTGTAGGCATACGAATCGAGACCGCTCATAACAATGGAATCCAACCCGTCCGATGTCCCGGGTATTGATTATCAGAGATACCGGATACACTGCCTCAAGGCATCGTCTACAGCAGACTCATAGGCAGCGGACTCTGCCTCTCGCTCGTTTCGATATTCACCATTCTCAGTCGCCGGAATCACCGCTGAACCAAATTGCGCTTTATGGATGTCATGGCCGAGCAGGTGGAGACGACACAACACAACGACTTCGTTGTCCTGTCGACGTCGATCTCGAATCTCACAACGCCAGGCATCGGGAAAATTCTGATTAAGCCACACGGCAGATTGCCCGTCGCCAATACTCTGGCTATCTAGACTTTCAAACCGAGCTGATTCTTCCCCAACCCCGGCCGCCTGGCTGACCGACCGTGGTGGCGTTGCACCTGACTGGCCGTATAACTCATCCATTTGCTGTCGGTTACCTTCGATCAGCGCATCAAATGAATCGAGTAAACCTCGAGTTGAACCTGAGCTCACTGTTTCCCCTATTCTAGCCAGCTAAATTCAACTGCTGATGGAGGTTGGTGGAGCGGCCTGCCACCAGCCACGAAAATTATTGTCCGCTTCTGCCGCTTCACCACCTTCTGCTACGAGAGAGCGAAGATACGACAACACGTCTTGTTCGGATTCAACATCGCAGTACTTGGCATCCATATCGAACAGGTTTGCGTGGTGGGGCCCATCGGCCCGATCACCGACTCCCTCACGCACCACAATAGTCTGAAATCCATATTGCAGAGAATCAACGGCTGATGCCCGTACACAACCGCTGGTCGTGCAACCGGTAATGATTACAGTATCCACACCCATTCCACGAAAATACACATCCAACTCAGTCCCAAAAAACGAGCTGGCATATTTCTTAACGATCACATGTTCACCCTCTTGCGGTGCAATTCGATTATCGATCTCAACCAGGTCTGATCCCTCCACCAGTATCGACAACGAGGGTACTTTTTTTATAAATACACCGGCATCACGGTAGCCTGGCTGATAGGCAACCGTCGTGTAAACCACAGGCAACCGGCCGCGGCGAAATTCAGTCAGTAGGCTGGCCGTCGTCGCCAACTGCTGGTCAAAATTTCCACCCAGAGGCGACTTGGGGTCGGTAAACCCATTGCTGAAATCTATAATGAGTAGTGCCGGCTTACTGCCATAACCGGACCGACTTGCAAACCCTTTGCTCAGGTAGTCCTCACGGGTGCTGTCCTGCCAGTCGTTCATTATTACTGTCCGGGCTACTCAGAAATCCCGTCAGGCTCGCCTTGAAGCCCTAGGTGGTGTCCATCGGTGACGCCAACCGAGTCTGAATGCCCGTACGACCCGATGCAACAGATAAAAGAGCACCGCCAAAATAACCAACAGAAAAACTGACAACAACCGGCGGCCAAACTCCACGTCAATGACAGAACCATCATTCATCAGATGAACGCCCAGCATCTCCACCGCCTGAATAGTGGCACCGGCACACAGGATGACAGCCACTAACACAACGATCTGCAAAGTGTCGAAAACCAGGTCCTGCGCATTCGATCCTGTTACACCCTGGAATATGCTCTTTCTGAAAGACTGCCAGTGCGACACCGCAAAACTGACTATCGCCACAAGGGAGGCGAACCAGAACAAAATATTCGAAAAGTGTATACGCGGGATGTTGTCGAGCAGGTATTGTTCGAATGGCCTATAAAAAAGCAGGAAAATGATCAATATCAGAATCACAATCAGCCCGATCCACGAACGTGGCTGCTGCCACCGGCTTTTAGCTTCTTCCATCAGTGTGCTGACCTCCCTCCTTGTGAATTACCGGCATTACCGTCCGTCCAAATCCAGCCTGACTCATAGACTATCCACCAATGATAATTCAGGGACAGAACAAAGCCAAACTCCTGGCCAAGCCTGTAGCTACCCTGGGTAGGTCCTGAGTCAATAGCGACCGAAAAAATACCCCTCGGGCACGTCTTTTCCTTGTCAGGCCTTCCAGCAAGTGGCGTTCTGTTGTAGATTCGTTTGGTTACAGACGGCAGTTAATAAAAAGCAGTAACTCGAGAGATCAGCCTCGGGCCCGAACTTCAGGGAGACTTAATCCGGCATGGCTATTCGCCTGGGCATTGATGTTGGCGGTACGTTTACAGATTTTCTTCTTTTCGACGAAGGAAAGGAAACGTTCCACCTGTATAAAACCCCGTCAACGCCGGAAGACCAGTCGGTCGGCATTCTGGACGGTATACGCTCGCTTCTCGATCAGACAAAGCTCTCAGCGGACGATATCCAGTCCATGCTACACGGGACGACAGTGGCAACCAACATCGTACTGGAAGCAAAAGGTGCCCAAGTTGGACTACTGGTCACGGAAAACTTTGAGCAAGTCCTGCATCTGGCACGTTCGCAGACACCTGGGCCGCTGGCCGGCTGGATCACCATGGACAAACCGGAACCTCTGGCGGATCTAGAACTAACGCGAGGCGTACCGGAACGGATCAGCGCACAAGGTGAAATCCTTCAGCCACTCGATGAAAGTCGTGCACGAGAGATGGCAGATGAACTTGTCCGCAAAGGTGCAGATTCGATCACGATCTCACTTCTTCATGCGTATTCGAATCCAGTTCACGAACACAAGCTCCGTGACATTATCGCCAACGCCTATCCCGACCTGCCTATTTCTCTGTCATCGGAAATACTGCCGGAATTTCGGGAGTATGAGCGCACGCTGGTGACCGTTATGAACGCTTATGTCAGACCCGGCATGCGGCGTTATCTTGATAATTTTCGTCATAAACTTGAAAACGAACGATTCAATTCCAGACTACATATCGTCAGATCCGACAGCGGTCTGATGGGTGTGGAGCGAGCGATTGAATCGCCCGTGTATACCCTGCTTTCCGGCCCTGCCGGTGGTGTTGCCGGCGCCGCGCACCTGTCCGGGCTTGCGGGATATCCCAATGCTCTGGGGTTCGACATGGGCGGCACTTCTACCGATGTTTCTCTGATTCAAGACGGTGAGCCCACTTCGTCCCGTCAAACCTCACTGGGGAGTTATCCCGTTAAGATTCCTTCGGTCGAAGTGCATAGCGTAGGTGCGGGTGGCGGCTCGATCGCACACGTGCCAATGACTGGCGCAATTCGGGTTGGACCCGAAAGTGCCGGTGCTGTCCCGGGGCCCGCCTGTTATGGCAAAGGTGGTACTGCCGCCACGGTGACTGATGCCAACGTCGTGTTAGGGCGACTTCCTGAAACTCTGCTAGGTGGCCGTATGCCACTGGACACCAAGGCAGCCGAGGACGTCGTTGGCGCCTTGGGGCGCCCGCTCAATCTCGACCTGTACGAAACTGCTCAGGGTATTATCGATATTGTCAATGAAAATATGTTTGGCGCTTTGCGGCTGACCACTGTTCAGCGCGGACTGGACCCGCGCAACTTCAGTCTCGTGCCGTTCGGTGGCGCCGGCCCACTGCATGCGAATGCGCTGGCAATGCTTGGCCAGTGCTACCCTGTTATTGTGCCGCCGACACCCGGTGTATTGTCGGCGCTTGGTTTTCTACATTCGAATATCCGCCATGAGGCAACTCAGACGCTGATTCAGAACCTCGATGATGTAGAGCCGAACCGTATTGAACAGATCACGTCACAACTCGACAACAGAATCGGCCTATGGCTGGACGAGGAGGGCATCACTCCTACCGATCAGGTCATAAAATATGAGATCGACCTGCGCTACCTACGGCAGGGCTATGAACTATCGCTCATGTTTCAGGCACACGATGTACAGAACAGTTTAAAGGGTCTTAGAAGTCGCTTTGATGCCCGACATCAGGAACTCTACGGGTTTCAGGTTGAAAGCCCGGTTGAAATTGTCAACCTGCGGGCGATTGGCATCGGCCAGGTGGCGAACATCAAACCACCCAAGATGGTTCTGGAAAGCCCTGACGCGTCAGCGGCAATGATCAACGAACGGCCGGTCTATTTCGACAGAAAATCCTGTACAACTGCGGTCTACGAACGCAATATTCTGAAAGCCGGCAACGAAATAGCCGGCCCCGCACTGATCAGTCAAACAGACTCGACAACGCTGGTTCATCCGGACCATCTGGCCAAAATCGATGAATACCTCAATCTCGTTATCAACCCGGTAACCCAAGTAACGCAGGCGATACATTAGAAAGAAGCTAACCCGTGAGCAATAAATCTTTATCTCTCGATGAACTGGTCAGAGCCAATAAGGACCAGTTTGACCGGATATTCACTGACCAGATGCAGCAGTCGAATCTTCAGGGCGGTTTGGAAGAAGAGCCACGCAGCGAAATCGGTCTACCGAGAGGAGCGCAACCACCGCTCGAATCGGCTTCTGACAGCAACATCGTCAACATTCTGAATCAGCAATTTGGCGACGACTGGTCACACGATCTGATTGAGCACACCACAACCGGCAACGAAGTACGGGTCGTTTGCAGGCTCCAAGCCGGTGGAATGACTCAGACACACATCGGCACCGCCCAGATCAACGGCAATATTGGCATTGCCGTACAACGCGCAACAGACAACGCACTGGCCCAATGCTTCGCCGAAATCAACGAGACGAGCATCACCTCCGCAAATAAAACAGAAATACGAACCCCCGTTGGTGATGCAGCGCCGACGCGCGTCACCGCTCCCACAGCCACGACGCCTTTGCAGTCAGGCCGCCGGGCGAGACCCGACCAACCGATCGACACCGTCACCCTGGATCTCATTGAAAATGCACTGAGCAATGCACGGCATGAAATGGACGCTGTCCTTTTCCGCTCGGCGATGTCACCAGTTATACGCGAACAGCATGACGAATTTCCCATGATTACAGACCCAAAAGGTCGAATGATCGTGGGCCAATTCGGATCCTACGTGGCAGAGATGCTGCGCGAAAAACGATTCGACCTGGCACCTGGAGACATAATCCTGCAAAGCGATCCCTACCAATGCGGCGGTGCAGTCAGTCATATCAACGACTGGCTCGTCCTGATACCGATCTTCCACAACGATACTTTGGTTGGCTTCAGTTCGATGTTTGGCCACATGATGGACGTTGGTGGCTCCGTGGCAGGCAGCATGCCGACCACCGCGCAATCTATTTTCGGCGAAGGAATACGTATTCCACCCATCAAGCTCTATGACAGAGGCCTGCTGAATAAGGCCGCACTTGATCTTGTGCTAAACAATACGCGTACGCCCGACATGAACTACAGCGACTTAATGGCAATCATCGCGGGAAGCCATGCCGGTGAAAAACGCGTAATAGAGATCTGTCAACGCTTCGGCACACAAACGTATTTTCAGGCATGCGAGGAACTGCTATTGCGTACCAATCGGGCGAT
>Ga0208129_1000099_pt1 | contig 34738 bp, 31 predicted proteins | sample ETNtaG_13_FD_185759 | JGI IMG/M metagenome (GOLD analysis project Ga0208129, IMG submission 185759) | Marine microbial and viral communities from oxygen minimum zone, Eastern Pacific Ocean - ETNP201306PF47B (SPAdes) (version 2) | ecosystem: Environmental > Aquatic > Marine > Oceanic ...
GCCGGCCAAAACCGATTTCCAGGCCGGCCATATCCGATCCCACTGTCCGCAGAATAAGGACTGGGATTCAGACCAACGATCAGAACCTGCATTTTCGGACTCACTGTATCCGGTAAGCTGCGAATACGTTTTAACCGCAACACAAACCCAGATGATTTCTTGGTAACTTTGTCGCACGACAAAAAACCAGCACCGATCACTAGGTCAACAGCCCGCTGGCGCGACCAGTCGAGCGAGGGCTTCGCTTCTAGATGAACCACAACCTCATCCTGTGGCGACAGTGCGAGATGCAGATCCGCCAAGGTGAGGGGCAAATTAGTCGCGGGCTGGCCCTGCCCTACAGACAAGTACGAATCGCGAGACGATCGTATCACCCGTCACCAGATCCAGTTACGGGACTAGAGACTGGGTCGCTAATCACGTCCTGCCCGCTGTTTCGCCCGCTCAACTCGGTGCGTTGCCCAACGCGGTTGATTACATAAAATACCCAAAAACTCGATGACCGTGTGTGCAGCAAGGTAAGACGTGACGCCTGTTCCGACATCGAGTTGAGGATTCACCTCTACCAAATCAAATCCGATCACGTTTGTGTGTGTAGCCAACGCCGCCAGTGTATCTCGTAGTTCTGTATAGCTCATTCCATTAGGCTCAGCTGAAACGCAACCTGGCACAAGGGAAATGTCCAACACGTCAATGTCAACACTAATATAGCAAGCTGCGTCTTTTGGCAGGATCTCGGCAACACCCTGCCCACCGATTTGATGGAATTCACCCATCGTGATCACCCGGTTACCATCGTCAATTGAAGCATGTATCTCACTTTGCGCACTCCGCAGGCTACGAATACCTATTTGCGTCAAACTCTCGACGTGAGGTAACGGTTTGATATGCCTGAATGGATGACCATTGGTGAACTGCAGATCATGGATGAAGGGGGCGTAGTCGATGTGGGCATCAAAGTGCATCACATGCAGCGGCTCATCAAATCCACGTACAACTGGATAGGTCACGCCGTGATCCCCACCGAGCATCACTGGAAAGGCGCCCTTGGCCAGGATCTTTCGTGTCATGTCGGTTGCATTCTTGAAGGTGGTTCGCACTTCCGTGGGCCACACATCGACATCACCTACATCCGCGATTAGGCCCTGACCTAGCTCCTCCGCGAGATACTGATTTCGGGTCTCTGGATCATAGATACTGCCCGGGGCACCGAATCGTAGAGACTGTTCTCGAATTGATCTAGGACCCATTCTGGAACCCGCTAGAAATGGGGAACCTTCATCGTGGGGGACACCAAACACCGCAATATCTGCATCCAAATCGTCAAGGTCGGTACAGATGTGTGATCTTAAAAACGAAGGTATACCAACAAATGGCCGGTTAAGTTTTACGGGCGTATCTTTTGAGTTACTCATAACAATGTTCCCCCGGAACTCCTAGATAGTTAGATAGGCTGCAGCTGATCAAATTGATGTTGTCACCTGTCAACAACAATGATCAACCGAAGTAGGAATGAATAAAAATTCGTTACCTAGTTAACGTGGCCACGTAAGATATATCACTTTGCCGGATCGTGCTACCATGATGTCCAAATCAAATATTCAGGAAAAGTACCATTATTGATTTAGTTGTTGATTCACATGAGCAAGTCAGACACAGAAGACTATTTTGTAGCAGGCGGATTTGGCCTAGGTTTTGTAGCAAGATCTGGGCAATACGTTAGCATCGTTGATTTAAAGGGTGCACAGGCCGGAGATTTTGTTGCAATAAACCAGCATGATCCCAAAGAAGGGATTTCCTCAGTTAGGACCAGACGACATCTGAGATCTCTGTTTTTTGGCATTGGCGATACCCTACTGAGCAACTATGACAATCCTATGCTGAAGGTTGTCGTAGACACAATTGGCGTTCATGATTCGACTGTTCCGGCCTGTGACCCAACACGATATTCAGTTGATTTCGGGGTGCCTGGGCATCGAAACTGTTTAGAAAATCTTCACGATGGCATCTTGGCTCACCAAGAAATCGATATTCTCGATGTTCCTGAACCATTTAATCTTTTTCAAAACAGCCCCGTCGTTGCGGATGGTCGCACTGGAGTAGTTAACCCACCCAGTAAAGCAGGAGATCGTATTGGTTTTGAGGTTCTCATGGATTTGGTATGTGCGTTGTCTCCCTGCCCTCAGGACATTATCCCTGGAAATGGACTCTGCCCTACAGAGATGAAAGCGATTGTCAGTAATGACATTCCGGAATAATAACTAATGCCGCTACTCATGAAATCGCTAACGACGGAAGATCTGCCGCCTGAGGTTGCGGTTGAGATTCCGGGTGGCGAGGCGAGAGCAATCTACGCCTATCAGGGGCAACTACTCTCCGTTGTCGATCTATTTGGCCGACAGCCCGCAACTCTGTTTGCAATTGTGAAAGACGATCTCCGGGAATTCTTATCTCCCCATCACACCCGTGTGTTCAGCAATTCATTTCTCTTAAAGCTGGGTATGCGCCTTGTAACCAATCGTCGTCGTCCAATCATGGTTCTGGGCAAGGATACCGTGGGTACCCATGACCTACTTTGGCCTGCATCGGATGCTCGCTATCTTTCTTCACACGGACATACAAAAGCAACAGGGTGCACAGAAAATGCACAAAATGCGTTCAAGGAGTTAGGTATTTCATTACCGAAACTGCCGGATCCAGTTAATTTGTTTCTCAATATTGAACTAGACAATGAAGGTAATCTGACACCAAAGAAGTTGCAGTCTTCTGCGGGTGGCCATGTGTTATTTAGAGTGTTGATAGACTGTATTTGTGTGGTTTCATCAGCTCAAAAAAACATAGGTGACTGGACCGAAGGAGATGCGACAGCGCTACAAGTAAGCACGTCTAATGGCGTCCCTAGTTAGTCCGACTAATCCCACTTGTTAGTTCAAGAAAATAGAGTCTCATGAGCAACAACCTTACGGTCGCGCCCCGACGCGAGTTCCAGAGTTTTCATGACCTGCCCATTGTCCTTGATCTGGATACGATAGATGCAGACATTGCAATTCTCGGCATTCCCTACGGGGCGCCATATTCAATGGATGATGTAACAAACGATCAAACTAATGCGCCAACGCATATCCGTCGATACTGTGAAAGAGCATTAAGAGGAATCGATCGTTGGGATTTTGATCTAGGTGGTCCCCTACTTGATGGGAGGCTTATTAAAGTTGTAGATGTCGGTGACGTCCCAGGCAATCCCACTGACATCGATGAACACTATCGAATTGCCGAGAAAGTAATAGAGACACTACTCACCAAAAATGTCATGCCGATCGTACTTGGTGGAGATCATGGTGTGCCCATTCCGGTTCTTCGAGGCTTCAAGAAATGGGCTCCTATCACACTAGTACATGTAGACGCTCATCTGGACTGGCGAGATCATGTTAACGGTGTACGAGATGGTCTATCGAGTCCAATTCGTCGTGCCTCGGAGATGGATCATATTGGAGAGATATTTCAGATTGGTCTTCGTTCGGCCGGAAGCGCAAGACCTGAAGAAATGGAGGCAGCACTAGAGTATGGATCTCATCTCATACCGGATATTGAGCTCCAAGAAATTGGAATGAAAGCTGTACTCAATAGGATTCCCGACCATTCGAATTATTACCTGACGATCGATGCAGATGGCGTTGATCCTACAATCATGCCAGCAGTTGCAGGGCCTGCGCCTGGAGGTGTTACCTATGATCAGATGCGCACCCTCATCCACGGCCTCGTTGACAAAGGTCGGGTCGTCGGCATGGACATCGTAGAAATTACACCTAAGCGTGACTTGAATGGCATAACTGCGATTACTGCTGGGCGGTTCATCTGCAATTTAATTGGCAAAGCCGTCCGTGCACAATACTTCCAAGATTAATAAACCAGATCAAAACATCTGATCTCAACTTGACTAATATTGAGCCCCATGTGTGCCTCCCAGTTTCAAAAAGCATAGGCACTTAATTCGTTATCTGGTAATGGGCATTCCTCGGCCGTCCACTATTGATCTGCACAATATCCTGTGGGCACGCTGAAAAACACACTACGACATTCATAAGAGCCTTAAATCGAACAAAATCTCCCCGTTTTGATACTGTCCGCAATTGTTCAATACTACCCACCGAATCTACCGGTGTGTTCTGCCAAAGATTAAATGGGCACGGTGTTTCTGTCGGTTTGAAACGCACAGCCGCAAGTGCCCCCCACAGATTGTCGGTGCAGTTGTCATGATATTCAGTACATCCTAGTTGCTCGTAACGAAATCGATCACAGGCAGCCATCATTGTGTCGTGCACACCAGGGGAGGTATCTTCGAGAAACCTGAGGATTTTACGTCGTTGATTAGTAATCAACTCATCACCGGGCTTTGGCCGATAGCGGCCTAGCCCTACCCGACAGTGCTCCATGGACATAAATTCTCCAGGGTGATCCGCGTTAAACGCCCAAAAGTCGACAACCTGACTACCATGCGTATTAACAACCTTAATCGTTTGCCCTTTTTTCAAATGGGTTGCAACACCTCGTCGCGCGGGAATTGTTACGAGAGCAAAACCACTGCTTTTAGCTTTCTTTTTCTTACCAACCATCTAATTTCTCCTTAAAACATTATGACTCGGTAAAATATTAGAACTCACGACAACGGTGGTGTGATTGGTTTGACTGAACACTTCTAGAAACAAGCTCAAATTCCTCTAGGAATAGGTCAGATTCATCTCCCCAAGTTGCTTCAGAAACAATTTGAGACGATCAGTTTCTGGATTCTGGAGTATCTGTTGAGGGACCCCCTCCTCCACGATCAAACCTCTATCCATAAACAAGATCCGATCAGCAAATTTTGCTGCAAACCCAAGCTCGTGAGTCACGATGACCATGGTCATTCCATCTTCGGCGAGTTTCTGTAAAACGCCCAACACATCACCAACAAGCTCTGGATCTAAAGCAGAAGTAGGTTCATCCATCAACATTAGTGTGGGACTCATGGATAGCGCGCGGGCGATGGCAACGCGTTGCTGCTGACCCCCGGATAACTGATCAGGTAGAGCATCCATTTTATCTGACAAACCAACTTGTCTCAGGCAACTGCGCGCGGTCAATTCGGCCTCTTCCTTAGGTATCTGTAGAACGACTTTTTGCGCCCGTGTAACGTTCTCCAGAACTGAGAGATGAGGCCAAAGATTGAACTGTTGGAATACCATTCCCATACGAGAACGAGTCCTATTCAAATCTTTGGCTGACTGGGGAGAGATCTTGCCGTTTGCTTTTACGACAGTACCAACTGAGTTTCCCTCTAGAACAATCTGGCCACCGTCAGGCACCTCAAGCCAATTGATTGTCCGCAACAATGTACTTTTCCCACATCCACTGGGCCCGATAACACACACCACCTCGCCGCGAGCAACGGAGAGATCGACACCGTCTAAGGCAACGATCTCACCAAATTTCTTGTGGACACCAGACAATTCGATTACGGGTTGGACTTCGTCTGCGACGTTCATCTTCAATAACCAGGAGAAGTTCTTGATCTACCTTATCTTTAGTTTGATGGTGTGCCAGCAAGTACAAGTGTGGACCGCCGTTTTAGGCGCCGTTCATAGATTCTTAAACCTGTCGCGATCAATTCATTAACACCCCAGTACAGCAGAGTAATCACGATAAAAACCTCAAATGGTCGGAAGGTTTGGCCCTGCACTATCAATGCCGACATCGTTAATTCCTGCACTGTTATCGTAGACAAAATAGAAGATTCCTTTACGAGAGAAAGTGTCTGATTCCCGATAGGCGGGAGAATGATTCGCATCGTTTGTGGTAGCACAATGTTGGTCATGCTTTGCCAATACGACATGCCGGTCGATCTAGCCGACTCCAGTTGCCCTCGTGGAATCGCATCGATTCCAGCTCGGATTATTTCAGCATAGTAGACACTGCCAAACAGGGCCAATCCAATGATTCCAACAATGTTTGCCGGGATCCGAATTCCATAAAACGGCAAAACATAAAAAAGCAGGAACACTTGAATCATGAACGGGGTATTTCTAAAAAGCTCAATAAAAGCTGTTGCTGATATAGAAATAATTTTGAATCTTGACTGTCGGCCAAAAGCCAACAAACCACCCAGCGGTATACCCAACAATATGGCTCCAATCACAATCACCAGGGTCAATTTGAAGCCATCTAAAATTAATGGCCACCAATCTAAGATGATTTTGAAATCAAGATCCATGGCTAGAACCTACGTACCGCAAACCGCTGCTCCAAAAGAATAGAACTCCGACTAACAACAAAACAAATCAAGAAATAAATAACAAAAGCACCAAGGAGCACCTCCACAGGGTGATAGTTGGCACTAAATATTTGCTGTGAGACGCGCATCAATTCGACCACAGTAATCATCGCTAACAAAGGTGTTGCTTTCAAAACCTGAGTGAATTCATTCACCAGGGGTGGAATGGTTTTCATAAATAGCTGCGGGAGTACCACCTTACGCCACAGTGGATAATCTCGAATACCTAGCGCTCGGGCCGCTTCATATTGACCTTTATGAATTGCAGCTAGTCCACCACGCAAAATCTCCGTCACAAATGCTACGCTGTTGAGCGTAATTGCAACGATGCCTGCGGTGACTGGACCCATATCAATTCTTAATTCTCCAGGACCTGGCAAAAAATCAATAGCCGGTAGTGCGTAATACACCAAGAATATCTGGATCAACATTGGCGTACCCCGGATAAAACTGATGTAAATCGCCAAAATGGCATTTAGTATTTTTGATTGACTGACCGTCCGGAACACAGTGATCAGGGTTCCAATCGTAAGGCTAAGGATAAAGCCGATGACAGCTATTTCTATCGTGATCAAAGCCCCTTCCAACAAACGAGGCAGTGCATCAATAGTGTAGGAAAAATTGAATTTCAACCGGAATTCCGCAAATCACACAGCTAAATTTAGTTGCAATCTAATTTCTACAAATCATTTTGGCGGACGAGAAATAAATTCTCGTCCGCCAAATACTACGCTAAGAATAGTAAAGCTCTAAGATTACAAAGCACCAGCCGGCAGGAATCCGCTGTCTGGAATATCCATTCTAAACCCAAACCACTTGTCCATGAGTTTGTGCAACTCTCCGTTATCTCGCATCTCAATGATCTTCGAACTGAGATAGTCCCGTAAGTCGGTGTCTGCAGGGCGCGTCACCCAACACATGTAGCTCTTACCACTCATTGCATGCCCTAACTCAAATACACCCGGGTGTTCTTTTACGACAACCGCAAGGTTTGGCAACGTCTGGACAACGACATCAATTTCGCCATTGGCAAGTGCGAGGTAGCTTTCAGGATATGCGGTATATAGCTTGAGCGCTTTATATCCACCCAGACCTCTCTCTTTAAGCTTGGCTTCAAACTCTTTTGAGTTCGCTTCTCCTCCCGACGCCAATTGGGTACCGACAACCTTACCTGCTAAGTCATCTATACTGTTTATGCTGTCGTCACCAGCTCGCTTCATGGTCCAGACTGTACCTTCCGCAATTGGAACGGTGTAGGCGTACTTAACGACTCTTTCAGGTCGAATACTCACACTGGTCGCAACAAAATCAAATTTCCCTGCCAATACACCTGGCAAAATTCCCTGCCACGGCAAGTCAAGTTGATTTAGTTCTACGCCTAAATCAGCAATAATGTAATCGAGGATATCTTTTCCGTATCCAACAATCTTGCCATCCTTAATAAATTCAAATGGTGGGAACGCCGCTTCAGTGCCGACAGTTGTTTTACCCGTCCGCTTTATTTTTTCAAGTGTCGTCTCTGCCGACACGGTTCCGACAGATGTAAAGAACGCTAGAACAGCTGCAATCAGTATGGTTTTACTACTGAATACACCCCATCTCTTACTGATTTCACTCATGGTAATCTCCTGTTGTGTAGTGATTTGTAGTGGTAAATCATACTTGATTTTTGTGCTTCACATATATCACAAAACCTAGGTATTCCACCAGCCTAGAATTGATTGGCCTTTATCCGAACGTATTTCCAGCCTTAACTATGCTCTGGTATCAGAAACTTCAGACCGACCTACGTTCTTGAAATTCCAACACATACTGATAGCCGTTGCTGTAGCAACCATATTCGGCATGGGTATTGTGATCACAAAACCTGCTCTGGATCATTTCCCACCCATGTTTCTGCTGGGCATGCGCTTTGTATTCAGCGCTGCAATACTGGTTTGGTTCTTCAGGCCGCCCTGGGTAGATATGAAGAATATCTTCTTGGCGTCGCTGATCGGTTCAACACTGATGTACGGATTGATGTTCAACGGTCTTAAACTGATCGACGCCTCTCTGATGATCATCGTGGTACAACTCCAGGTCCCATTTGCAAGTCTGCTGGCCTGGTTCTCATTCAAAGAACGACTGGGCTGGCACCGCGCACTGGGAATTGTTCTGGCTTTTGCCGGTGTCACTGTAATTGCGGGTTCGCCAAAGGAAGAGAGCGCCTTGACAGGCATTAGCCTTGTCGTAATGGGCGCGTTTGTCTGGGCAGTGGGCCAGATGCTGTTTAAACGCTTGTCCGGTATGGGTGGGCTGCGCCTGGTTACCTGGGTTGCGGTAATGGCTGGACCCCAGCTCCTGCTGTGTTCGTGGGTCCTGGAAGACGGTCAACTTGAAGCCGTATCCACCGCGACAACCATCCACTGGCTGACTGTGGCCTACCTGGTGTTGGTGCTGACAGTGATCGGCTACAGCTGCTGGTATTTTCTGCTGGCTCGCTACGGCATTAACCAGGTCGTGCCGTTTCTTTTTCTGGAACCGCTATCCGCGGTGGCAGGTGGGGTATTGTTGCTGGGTGAGGTGTTATCGACGAACCGGCTACTGGGAGGCGTTGCGGTACTCTCCGGCGTTGCACTGATTACTATTCTGAACCGCCCAGACAAAAAACAAATTCCTAAGACCACTATCCGGCCCGAATAATAGGGGGCAAGCCGAATTTAGTTATACAACTTCGACACCAAACTGTTCAGCAGTCTCGAACAATACCTCCCAGCAGGTCAGTGCAAATCCCCTTGGCAGGAAAAGCTCAAATCCATGTTCAGAGCGCCATAAGGCGACGGCCACATGATGTAGCGCCGTAGACACCACAGACCCGACTGGACATGTGCCATCCCGCAGGTCAACCGGCAGGTGACGGTTCAAGCAGGTTGCGGCATCAGAACCACTGACCCGTACGTGGGTTCTCGCATGAGATAAATCGAGCAAACAGCCCTCGTCAGGCGAGAGATTGGCCAACGTTGTTCCGTAGAGCCACCACTTGAGGGGTTCCACACGCAGCAACGCTCCAGCATTGCCGGTACTTGCCTGGCCGGGGCCCGGCGCTGTAACCCGACCGACAGCCCGCGCTGCTTCAGTCCCCACTTGCGCGAGTGTCTCAGGCCAAGCCGACACCTGCTGAAGCATTAAATCCGGCATATCGCACAATATCACGCCGGCTTGGCCATCGAAGCCGTGACGACCCCGAGGATAGTGCCCCGCCAACGAAGACACACGATCAGCCATAAAGCCGCTCCCCATCCGGATCGACCATGTGCGGTGAGACGATCTCAACCGCTACGTTATTTTTTCGTACTGGGTCTGCAGCAACCACTGACTTACCCCGCCACGCCTCTCGACCCCCAGCAATAAAACCGAGCCCAATCCAGTGGCCCAACTCAGGTGAATGGGTAACGCCTGAGATCCAGCCATCGCCAAAACCTTGAACTGCATCGGCGTCACATAGAATTGCACCGGCGTTGAAAGTTTCATGTCGATCTCTGGGAAAGATGCCGACTAGCCGCGGTCGGTCTTCACGGATAAGTTCCGGTCGCTTGCGAAGTGCACTGCCGATATAGGACTTCTTGGATGATGCCATACGACCAAGACCGGCATCCTCAATCGTGACCCGCCCGTCCAGTTCAGCACCAGTCACATGGCCTTTTTCGATGCGCATCGCACCCAGTGCTTCGAGTCCATATAGACAGCCCTCCATCGGTTCAGACACGCCCCACAACAGATCCATCGCTGCAGGTCCATAGTCCGAAGGGGTATACACTTCATACGCCAGCTCACCAGAAAAACTGATTCGGGCAATACGACAGGGAATCTTATCCTTAAGAACTGTCTCGATCACGCCCATAAAGGGGAAGTTGTCGTTACTGACACGGGCCGGATCCTCGACACAGGCCTCGAGCACAGTACGGGAGCACGGACCGGCCACTGCGATACCCGCCCATTGTTCCGAAACGGAAGTCACGTGAACCTTTAGATCTGACCACCGGGTCTGCAGGAGTTCCTCCAGCCATGCCATAACCGGCGCAGCATGTGCCGTCGTGGTGGTCATAAAATACTCCGTCTCGGATAGTCGCCAGGTGGTGCCATCGTCCATAACCAGGCCATCGTCCCGAAGCATGATGCCGTAACGGGCTTTACCGATCGGCAACTTGGCGAACGCGTTGGAGTACACCCTGTTGAGAAACACGGTCGCGTCAGGTCCCTGGACTGCGATCTTTCCCAATGAGGTCACATCACACAAACCAACTGTTCTACGGGTTGTCTCAGCCTCACGTACGTAAGCATCAGCAAGCGCCTCGCCTTCACGCGCGAAATACCAGGGCCGCTGCCACAACCCCGCTTCAGTCATGGTACCGGCGTGATCAAGATTCCATTCATGCAGGGGTGTTCTACGTAAAGGGCGGAAGTGCCGGCCGACACTGCGTCCACGCAACGCACCGATACTGACTGGGGTATACGGCGGTCGAAACGTAGTGGTCCCGACTTCGGGAATCTCCTTACCCAAGGCTTCCGCCATCAGTGCAAGCCCAATGATATTACCCATTTTGCCCTGATCGGTTGCCATGCCCAGAGTGGTATAACGCTTGAGGTGTTCAACAGACACGAAGCCTTCTCGATGTGCTAGGCGCACATCTTCAGTGGTAACGTCGTGTTGCGGATCGACAAAGCTTTTCAGCTTGCGGCCGGGGACCTTGACCTCATAGAGTGCCTGAATCGGCTGCTGCCATCCCCCAACAGGTGGTCGTATGATCTTATCCATTTGGCCCCGCAGTACCTGAATTGCATCGCCAGCTGCCGCCTGGCCAGAAGCGACACAGTCGTCTGAATTCCAGACGCCGGCCGCCGAGCCTGCCACCGAAACCGGTTCTGCACACTCAACTGCCAAAAAACAGGCTTGGGCGCTGTCCCAAACAGGTTTCACGCCGCGATGTGACAATAAGTTGACCACCGGAGACCAGCCACCAGAAACGGCAACGAGATCACACGGCTCGGTGGAAGCAGCTCGCCATCCGTCACCATCAACGCTTGCGATCTCAAGCGCAGCGGTATGCCCTGCAGCCTGCACCTGCAGTGGTGCCATCCCACATCGAACTTCAATATTGTGTTCAGTCAGCTGCTGCCTGTATTCGTTGGAGACCGTGCTACGTGCATCGAGCAGCATCACTTGAGCACCGGCCGAGCTCAGTTCAACAGCGCCCTCGTAAACAGAATCATTGTTCGTCGCAATGATGATGTTTTCACCCGGTAGCACCGCGAAGCGGTTCATATAAGTACGAACTGCTGCAGCCGTCATCACACCAGGTCGATCATTATTACCAAACGCGATGTGGCGCTCAATGGCACCAGCGGCAACAATGGTGTACTTCGCGCGTAGCGTCCAGAATCGATGCCTAGGCAGATAACCCGGGGGATCGGGCAGGTGGTCCGTCACTCGCTCGACCAGACCAGCGACGCTGTAGTCATAAAGTCCAAAAGCCGTGGTCCGAGTCATGACTCGAACACCCATTGACTCCAGCTCTTCTATTGAAGGAATTAACTCTGAACCACCTGAGGGCGTCGACAGCTGTGTACCGCCCAACAAGCTGTCTTGTTCAACCAGGGCCACATTCAGACCAGCTTCCGCCGTCGCCCGAGCAGCAGCAATTCCAGCCGGACCAGCACCGACCACCAACACGTCACAAAAAGCGTGCGCATGCTCATAATGATCGGGATCCGGCAACCGGGAGGCCTCCCCCATGCCAGCAGCCCTCCGAATGATTCGCTCGTAGCGCATCCACATACCGGTACCACTGCCCCATTCAAGTGGGGGGATGCCCATGAAAGTCTTGTAGTAAAACCCTGCCGCAAAAAAACGACCCAACAAATTACTCACTGACCCGAGATCAAAACGCACACTGGGCCAGGCATTCTGACCTCGTGCCACTAGTCCATCGTACAGTTCCTGCACTGTTGCCTTGACATTGGGATCGGTTCGAGACCCCGCGCCCACTGTTACGATCGCGCCAGATTCTTCGACACCGGCCGACATCACACCGCGCGGTCGGTGATATTTAAAGCTTCGACCAACAACCCGGTCACCGTTTGCAATCAGTGCGGACGCGAGCGTATCGCCTGAGTAGCCCGCTCGTTTTTTACCATCCCAGGTAAACGTTATCGGACTGCTGCGGTCGATCAGGCCGCCGTTGGCTAAGCGCCGTGTGCTCATACCTCACCACCCTTGTCCGAGGCAAGCGCCTGCGCGATACCTTCGTGTGCTGGTCTTACACTGTGAATCTCATGGGTAGTGGTATCACGCTCGACCACGATCCACATGCGGCAGCCTTGCAGATGCTGCCAGGTCTCAAACTGAACGCCATCGATATTCTCGCGCTGAAACACAGCCTCAAGCCACTGGTCGGCAGGAGCATCAAGGGGCGGATATTTAACAGAGGCGTCACCGCCATAGCTAAATTCACTATGGTCACGCTCACCGCAAAATGGACAGTTGATCCGGATCATTGTGTTGATGTTATCCGTGCCGTTTGGGATCGGGGCCGGCACCACGCTCATCAAGATTGATGCCACGCTCAAAGCGCGTGAGATTGTGCAGCGCAACTACCGGATCAGGCCTGTCGTTGGCAACCAGGTCAGCAAAATACCAGCCTGATGCCGGGCTTGCCTTAAAACCACCGTAATTCCACCCGGCATTCAGGTAAAGGTTGTCCAGCGGTGTTTTGCAGATAAATGCTGAACCATCCATCGTCATGTCCATCACACCGGACCAATGACGCAATAATCGAACCCGGGACAAGCAAGGCAGGATCGATGTGGCACACTCCGCCACATCCTGCACAATGGGGAGGTTCCCGCGCTGGGCATAAGATTTGTACCAGTCCAGATCACCGCCAAACACCATGCCACCTTTGTCAGATTGTGAGATGTAGAAATGTGCACCTCCAACCCCGAACACCACCACCTGATCAAGCAGGGGTTTAAGCGGCTCGGAAACAAAGGCTTGTAGCTTGTGGGTTTCGATTGGTAATTTGCCCAGCCCAGCCATACGCCATAGTCGGGACGTGTGACCCGCTACCGCAAAACCAACCTTCTTCGCCCGTATCACACCACGCACGGTTTCGACGCCAGTTACCTTACCGCCGTCCCGCAGTACGCCGGTAACTTCACAATTCTGAAGAATATCGATTCCGCGTTGATCTGCCGCCCTGGCATAGCCCCAAGCGACCGCATCATGCCGGGCACTACCGGCCCGCAGCTGGGCTGATGCACCGATGATTGGAAAACGCGCGTCTGGTCCGTAATTCAGATGTGGGATTTTTCTTTTCAAAGTTGGCAAATCCCAAAGTTCGCCATCTGAACCGGTCAATCGCATGGTGTTATATCGCCGCGCTGCGGCATCACGGGCTGCCGGGCTATGCAGCAAGGTGACATGTGCCCGCTGGCTGAACATCACGTTGTAATTCAGATCGTGGCTCAGGTTTTCCCAGAGCTTCAGGGAGTGTTCATAAAAGGGACGATTACCCGGCAGCATGTAGTTAGACCGAACGATCGTGGTGTTACGCCCGGCATTACCGCTTCCGAGCCAGCCTTTTTCTACCACGGCAACGTTCGTGATGCCGTGGTTGCGTGCAAGATAATAAGCGGTTGCGAGCCCGTGCAGACCGGCACCGACAATGATCACGTCATACTCGGTTTTAGGCTCAGGATCCCGCCAGGCGCGATCCCAGTTTTTCTGTCCGGTCAATCCGTTAAGAAAAACACTCCAGGCGGAATATCGTTTCACGTTGTCGTCACGCGGGCTCAGTCAAACTATTCTTGGGTACCAATGGTACCTAAATTATCCGACACTTTGCCGGAGAACAGGTCACTAAATGTAGTCGTGGCAAGATGTACCGAGAAGAACCAATACCATACCGGCAGTTTAGTCTGCAAGCGGATCCAGAATTCGAACCAGCCTTACCAACTCAATCATAGCTGATCGACAGTGTAGCGGGATCGCTTGGCAATTCAAATTTCGCAGTGGTCGGTTCTAAATAACTTTTGAGCGCAGTCACAAAGCTGATATAACAGTACCTCTCAGATCGTCTATAGACCAAACAGTAAGACGTGGACCAATCAATCTTCAGCGCTGACTTCAAACCGGAACCCTACTGGTGGGACCGCACCCCTCGACCGGTTCCTCTCGATGCATCTTTACCGGATCAGGCAGATGTTGTGATCGTTGGATCGGGCTACACCGGGTTGAATGCCGGATTAGTGACCGCACGGGGTGGGCTGTCCACTGTCATCGTAGATGCAGAGCAGCTTGGTTGGGGCTGCAGTTCACGCAACGGTGGCCAGGTGAGCGGCGAGGTTAAACCAAGCTATAAGGCATTGGCCCGCCTGCATGGGCCTGCACAGGCTTACGCCATTATCGCCGAAGCGCGTAGTGCACTGCGGTGGGTTGGCGACTTTATAAACAATGAAGGTATCGACTGCGACTACAGACACTGCGGTCGATTTCATGCGGCCCACAGCGCCCGGCAATACAGCACACAGAAACAAGAATTCAAATCCCAAGTTAAAGGGCTTGAACGAGATGGACACCTCGTCGATAAGACGCAGATCAGAAACGAAGTGGACTCCCCGTTTTACCATGGGGGACTGGTGATCAATCAACACGCGTCACTCGACCCGGCCCGCTACCATCAGGGCTTGTATGAACGGGCACTGGCGAGTGGGTGTCACGTCGTCGACAACTGCCGCGTCGAAAGCATTGTTCGCAATGCCGATGGGTTTAATCTGGGTACAGCCAAAGGACAGATCCAGGCAGGTAAGGTGATTATCGCGACCAGTGGTTATACCGGATCGGCAACACCATGGCACCAGAGACGGATTATTCCGATCGGCTCTTACATGTTGGCAACTGAAATGCTTGACCCGGATCTTGCGCGCAGCTTGATTCCTAATGACCGGGTTGTTAGTGATACTCGGAAACTGGTCGTCTATTACCGGCTATCGCCAGACGGACACAGAATCCTGTTCGGTGCTCGGGTTTCATACAAAGAAACCGACCCGATAAGCAGCGCCGGGCCCTTGCGGCTGGAAATGCTTCGTATATTTCCACAGCTGGCGGATGCCAAGATTACCCACTCGTGGATGGGCTTTGTCGGGTATACCTTTGACAAACTGCCGCACCTGGGCGAGGACAACGGACTCTTCTATGCAATGGGCTATTGCGGATCAGGTATCTGCCTATCAAGTTATTTCGGCCATCGCCTTGGCCAGCAGGCCTTAGGTATCCCGGACGCAACGATACCCATGAATGGGCTCAGATTTGAGACTCGTCCGTTTTATCGTGGCAATCCGTGGTTTCTCGGGCCGACAATCCGCTACTACCAGATCCGGGATCGCTTCAACTGAAGGTCTCATTCGCTGACTGAGTCTGCAAGTCACAGTCACGCTTTCCCGGTTCCCTGTCAATTTTTCAGTAATGTTGCACACCTCCCACAATTTATTTAGCATGTTAAATAAATTGTGGGTAGATGAATAGAGGAGCGATTTATGGGCGCACGTACCGGCAGCGAGTACCTAAAAGGCCTTCAGCAAAGCAGCGCGGAAATCTGGCTCGGTGATGAGCGCATCACCGATGTCACGAGCCATCCAGCCTTACGGGGCTGTGCACAGTCGATGGCCACTCTATATGACATGCAACACACTGAGGATCTGCGTGATGAGATGACCTATCCATCGCCCACGACGGGCGACCCCGTTGGTCTGTCGTTCATCACACCGCAAACGCACGAAGACCTCCAACGCAGATCAGCAATGATGTTCCACTGGTCCCGGTTCAGCGGTGGCATGCTCGGCCGTTCATCGGACTACATCAATGTCGAAATTATGGCGGCCGCGGCCGCGGCAGATTTCTACCATCAGAATGATCCCCGCTTCGGAGAGAACGCACGTAACTACTACGACTACGCACGGGAAAACGACCTGTGCATGACGCACACACTGGTCAACCCGCAGTCGAATCGCGCGCTGACCGCCAGCGGTCATCCCAGTGCCGACGTAGCACTGCGTATTGTCGACGAAAATGCCGATGGCATGGTGGTTCGGGGTGCGCGTATTCTGGCGACACTGGGTCCACTGGCTGATGAGATCATGGTATTCCCATCAACTGTTCTCAAGGCAGCGTCCGACACTAACTCGTTTGCCTTCGCATTTACGATTCCCTGCGCCACGCCCGGCATGAAACTGATCTGTCGGGAGTCACTTGCCTATGGAGAATCACGGGTCGATCATCCGTTGAGTTCCCGATTCGAAGAGATGGATACCATAGTCGTATTCGACGATGTTCTTGTACCGTGGGACCGAGTGTTCCTCAAATCAGACCCTGAACTATGTTCCCGTCACTTCCCGGAGACCGGCTGCCTTGCCCATATGGCCCAGCAAGTGGCCATCAAGAACACCTGTAAAACGGAATTTGTCCTGGGTATTGCCTGTTCGATTGCCGAGGCACTGGGGTCCAACGAGTTTCAGCACGTGCAGGAAAAGATCGCGGAGTGCATGATTAACCTTGAGATCATGAGAGCCTGTCTGCGCGCATCGGAAGCCGATGCCAAGATCGATAAGTGGGGTGTGATGGCACCTGACCGCGCACCGCTCGATGCCGCACGCAATATCTTCCCGAAGATGTATCCACGAATGATCGAGATACTGCAGCTTCTGAGCGCCTCCAGCCTGATGCTGATTCCCCCGGATTCGGCGTTGGATAGCCCAGTCGCAGAGGATATCGACCGTTACCTGGCAGCTGCCAATTGTACTGCGCGCGATCGCATCAAATTGTTTCGCCTGGCGTGGGATGTCGCCTGCAGTGGGTTTGCGGGGCGTCAGGTGTTGTACGAACGATTCTTTTTTGGCGATCCCGTGCGCATGATGTCGGTGCTCTACCGAACCTACGATAAACAGCCCTTGATGGACCGTGTTGATAAATTTCTGAGTCGCGATCGCTGAGTGGCGCACTGACTGCTCTGATTGATCACGGGTGTGGTAGCGTTACCCCTTGAGAAATAACTCACTTGTTTCCGGGAGAGTAATCCATGCAACCAGGTATCCATCTCGTGGGCAGCGTTGCCATGTCGGATTCAGAATCCGTTTTCAGGGCTCTGTCATCAGAACTTGCGCCCTGGCTTCGCCGAATTCCAGATGGCGAAACCGGCGAACGTCATCGCTGGATCTACTGGCAGCGCGAGATGCTGCTGTCTCACCCGGACATGGAACTCGACCCCGATGTGACACCGCTGACACTTCGCCAGTGGGATGGCGAACTCATACGCGAAACAGAGCTGGTACGCTTTAAGCCCGATGTAGACCCGTCATCGGTCGTGTTTGAGACCGGTTATGCACCCGCCGCTATTGCGTCTTATGACGTTTTCAGACAATTGCGTGATGATGGTGTGATCCCCGCTGGCGTGCGCTTCCAGGTCTGCCTGCCTACCCCGATGGCTTCAGGCTACATGTATGTCAGCCCAACATGTATCGAGGATTACCTACTCACCTATGAAAAGTCACTGCTGACAGCTCTCAGGTCAATTGTCGATGCTATTCCTCATCAGGACCTTTCGATCCAATGGGACATCTGCCAGGAAGTGCTGATCTTTGAAGATTATTTTCCTTATCGCCCCGATAACTACAAACCACAGATCTTCGATCAGATGAGCCGACTTGGGGCGCAGGTGCCACCCGATGTAGAACTGGGCTACCACCTGTGTTACGGCACGCCCACGGACGAGCATCTGGTTATGCCCAAAGACACCGCGATTCTGGTCGAGGTCGCGAATGGACTGGTCTCACAGCTTCAGCGGCAACTGGATTTTCTCCACATGCCCGTACCGCGTGACCGGGTCGATGATGCGTACTACGCTCCACTGGCCGGACTTCAACTCCCCGCTCAGACAGAACTGTACTTGGGATTGATCCACCACCAGGATCACAATGGCGATAAACAGCGCATCGCTGCAGCACAGAAAGTAGTACCGTCATTCGGGATTGCCAGCGAATGTGGCTGGGGCCGCACCGATCCTGAGCGAGTCCCTGGTCTAATCGAATCCCATCGACTGGCGGCTTCGAATTTCCAACCGTGAGTGCGATCAACTACAACCGCTGGCGGGACATGTTGGTAACACCAGTGGATACGCAGAGATTTGAATGGGTACACCAGCACTGGACACCGCGAGCCGATGACGTGTTTATTGCCAGTTTTCCCAAGAGCGGCACGACCTGGACACAGCAGATCGTACGCCTGGTTTACAGCCGTGGACTAATCCACGACAGCGACCCGCCTCTCCATGCCATCATTCCATGGCTTGATGATTCGAAGGACCTGCCCGATCTGTCGGTTGTCGACTCGATGACCTCGCCCAGGGTCTTTAAGTCACACAATCCCTATCATCTTTTACCGCGCAAACTAACTGAGTCCAACCGGCTGATATACGTTACGCGCGGTGCGAAAGACACTGCGGTGTCGATGTATTTTCACACCTTTGGTTTCAAGATGTATGAGTATGACGAGCCGATCGAACATTTTATCGGTGAGTTTATGGCGGGAAGGGTGGAGTACGGTCCTTACTGGACCCACCTTGCCAGCTGGTATGCGCAACGTGAGCGCCACAATATTCTGGTCCTGCATTATGAAGAAATGCAGATTGACCTAGCCGCAACAGTTTCGCGGGTTGCCCATTTTCTTGATCAGCCTTTGACCCACAAGGAAATAGAGCGCATCGCCCAACGATCGACATTTTCCAGTATGAAGAAGGACCCGCGATCCAGCATGCAATTATGGGACGAGGAGCAGCGCAAGCCAGGCATACCTTTTATGCGCAAGGGTAAGGCTGGCGACTGGCCAAACCACTTCACACCCGAACTTGCCCAGGCGTTCGACAAAGAATTTAACGTTAAAATGTCTAAGATCAGCTGGCCCTGGTGATCACGGCAACAACCCTAAAGGATAGCGCCATATTAACGACACGCCCGTCATAGCCCAAAGGAACCCAATCGCGGTCGAAGTAGAAGCAGGGAAAACCTATTTCTAGTGTCAGTGTGGTCTCAGCAACAAACAGCCTTTCTGCGACGGTTCCCACAAATCAACAGCGTTTACCCCGATACGCTACCATGCAGAAGAATCTAAAAAGATCTTTTTCTGCGGCGGTACTGCATAGTGGTCGCTGCAACGGTGGTAACCCACAGAATTGGAACTGTTTAGACCTGACCGTAAATCGAGGTCTGGTCACCCAGTGCTTCAAGATGTTCTGCACAGTTCAGCAACTCGACCCGCCAGGGCGGTGACGACTCGATACGGGTGAAACTTGCGTTGCGAAATGGATACAGCCTTCCACTGTCAGAGACATGCGCGTTGGCATCTAGATGATTACGTAACAAAGCTGCGCAGACCAGTCCATGGGTTACCACGGCCATTGTTCCATTTTCCGGTAGCGCCGACTGAATTCTCGACCAGGCACGAGTCACGCGCTGGTCGAATTCCTGCCATGTTTCTCCTTCTTCAGGTTCATAGTTTTCAGCAAACGGATCAATGTTCCGAGCCTCCAGATCAATGAAGCGTTGGCCCCGCAGTCGACCAAAATTGCGCTCCTGAAGCAACGGTTCAAACTCAATGCCGACACTGGTTTCATCAGACAATGCCTGAGCCGTCATGGCGGCCCGGGGCAGATCACTGGCCAGGATCCGCGTAATCCCCTCCGTGCTCAGGCGTGTCGCAAGGCGAAGCGCCTGCTCCTCGCCCCGGTCCGACAGTGGTGTGTCTGCCGGCTGCATAACACGATCGCGATTAAACGCGGTTTCACCGTGGCGAATCACTAATAAGCTCATGAAGATTCCTTATTATTGTCGAGCAGTTCGTTGACGAGCAACCAAACCTGTTCAGGACCTTCCACTTGCGCATTGTGTCCAAGGCCCGGGAGTTGCCTCGCCGCGGCATCCAGGGCGCTCAGTTCTCCTGAGCCGACCATCTTGTCATGTTCTCCGCACGCCAACATCACCTCGCAGCGGGCGGCCTGGACCAGTTCAGCGACGGGTGGTCTACCAATCGCATAAATTTCCGGGTCAGTGGCAAGACGATACTGGCCATCGTCTCCTGCAACGACACCACACTGTGCCGTGGGGGAATCGGGATTCACCAGACCGATCAGACCTGATACCTTGAGGTAGCGTTCTACGGCCTCGGCCTGCGTTGCCCACCAGCGAACCGGACGTGTCGACAATGCCTGCATCTGTTCCAGTTCAGCCTCGTTCCAGCTGACCTTGATCCCCACACCCAGCACACGCTCAACATTCGGCAGCGCACCACCGAGCATCAGGCCGACCACACCCCCCATCGAGTGCCCGATCACCACCAGCCGACTGGCCTCGTTGATGAGTGGGATCAGGTCGCCCATCAGACTGCCATAGGTATAAGGCCGTTCCCAGGGAGAGCGCCCATGCCCCCGGAAATCCGGTACCAACCAGCGACCGGCCTTATTACGGTCAATCAGATCAGCCAGTCCTCCCCAGACCTCGCCGGTTGCACCGAGTCCGTGAAGCAGTAGATAGGTCGTCTCACCCGCACCACCGGAACGAAGGTAAAGCTCGGCCACATTGATCTCCTGCCGGGTCATGCCCGCGCAGTGGGAAGCGAGTTACCGTTGCTGCCGAGATGATCAGCACGATGTTGGTCACTGACAAAACAAATGTAATTTGGTTTCTTCGATCGCATTCTGTTTCAGTTGTATGTCGTGGTTAGCGCTGAGTCGTGGAGCCGAGTTTCATATTGGCTGTGCCGAGTCTATCGTGCTTTTACTCCAACTGACCCGATGGGTTCGGCTCCGCACTGCTGAAGGCATCGTACCAGTCCCCGCATTTTTCTTGAGCGTCTTCCCAGTCTTCTACACTTTCAGTGTTGCGGTACATCAGGAAGGGGCGTAACCGATCCAGGTAATGGTCCAACATACCCTGGGGTCGGAACTGTGTCGCCGCATAACCGTTCCAGTGAACCAACTGTTCGAGTGGTCGCCGGTAGCGCAGCCGAACATCTTTTTTTGGATAGCCCACGGGTATCGTTCCGCATGCTGAGAGATATGGCGGATACCCCAGAAGCTCCGACAACACCTGGTTGGTCGATACCTCTCCGCCACCTGAAAGCCACGCTGATGTTAATCCCTGGGCCGTGACGGCAAGTTGAATGTTCTGGATCACGGCGCCCAGTGAACAATAGTAAATGTTTTCGTTATTTGCGGCATATTCATCCACCCCTTCGGCATCTTCATTGTGCTGCGGGAAAGCAACCTTCCAGCGAGGGTCGCCGACAACGATGAAAATCGCCACGGTGTTCGACAGATAAGCCTTGCTCACCGCTGGAAAACCCTTCGCTTTAACAAACAAGCGATTCGACTGCTCGACAAAAATATCGATAACAGCATCGCGCACAGCTGGATCATCCACAATGATCAGATCCCAACACTGGCTATTGGCGCCAGTCGGTGCCCAGCGCGCCGACTCAGCCACCGACAGCAGGGTATCGCGTGAGACCTTCCTGCCGCGCTCGAACTGACGAACGCTTCGGCGGCGGCGCATGATGTCGGTGAGAACACGGTGCTGTTCACCCTTCGGTGCGTTTGCGGTATCAACTTCGTTCATAACTTTTCTCCTGATCTGGGCTACACCCATTCAACCACGTTTACTTACGGGATAAAACCGTCCGCTGGCGACGGGTGCTACACTGGTTGGGATCACACCCTAATCATATCGTCATGCCGGCAGATCCAAAAAACAAAATCGAACCCAGCACTGACGCAGTGGCTCGATTTCGGCTGATAGACCCCCCAGCCGGGTTTGTTGACGACCCCTACCCCTGGTACGCGCAGCTGCGACGCCAGAGCCCGGTTCATCGATTAAGTGAACGATCTTTTTTTCTATCTCGCTATGATGACGTGATAACCGCCTATCGTGATCCGCGTACCAGTTCGGACAAGCATGCCGAATTCACACCCAAATTCGGCAACAGTCCCCTGCTCGAGCACCACACCACGAGCCTGGTCTTCAATGATCCACCGCTGCATACCCGCGTACGCCGGCTGATCATGGGCGCATTGAATCAAAGAGCCCTCAAAAAAATGGAGCGGGGTCTGATTCAACTGATCGACGAACTGCTTGACGACATCGAGAACCAGAATTCGGTCGACATGATCAGTGATTTCGCAGCTCGGATTCCCATCGAGGTGATTGGGAACCTTCTGGATGTGCCACGTGATGAACGGGCACCACTTCGAGGCTGGTCGCTGGCGATTCTGTCCGCGCTCGAACCGGTACCGAAACCACAGGTTCTACAAACCGGAAACCAGGCGGTGATCGATTTCACGGATTATCTCAAGATCCTGGTCAGCAGTCGGCGGCAGACCCCTGGAGACCCTGCAGTCGACGTTCTGACTCGTCTGATTCAGGGCGAAAAGGACGGAGAAAAGCTGACCGAATCCGAACTGCTACACAACTGCATTTTTCTCCTGAATGCCGGGCACGAAACCACCACCAACCTGATTGGTAACGGACTTCATGCGCTGATCAGCCACCGGGACCAGCTAGAGCGCCTCGCTGCTGAGCCCGCGCTTGCAGACTCTGCGGTCGAGGAACTGCTTCGTTTTGAGAGTCCCCTGCAGCTGAATAATCGACTAACGACTGAGCCCATGACTATTGGTGAGACAACCATTCCTGCAGGCACGTTTCTGACGCTCGGCGTGGGTGCAGCGAACCGGGATCCTGATCAATTCGACCAAGCTGAGCACCTCGACATCGGCCGATCACCCAACAACCACTTGGCTTTTGGCCAGGGTCGCCATGCCTGCTCCGGAATGAATGTCGCGCGACTCGAAGGCCGAATCGCATTTGCCGCGGTGGCAAGACGCTTCCCATCTATCGACCTGAGCGGCACGCCGGAGCGGGATCCACGGATACGTTTTCGCGGTTTCCGGCACCTGCCTGTGGTAATCAACTGACACCAAGCTGCGCGCTACACCGAAGTCGCATCACCTTTCCAGCTGTCCACATAGCCGCGCCATTCGATCCCTTCATCAAGTTCATGGATCTGTAGCGGATCCCGTGTGTCAACCATGACTGCGACCTCGTCGGTCTCTTTTCGTGAATAAGCCATAGCCGTCCGATAGGCTTCCGGATGCGGGCCGTGTGGAAACCCTGCGGGGTGATAAGTACACATCCCAGGCTTCATATGATCGCGACTGAAAAACTGGCCCTGATGATAAAAGATGAATTCGTCGTAATCATTATTGGAATGATAGTACGGCAGCTTCAGGGCCCCGGGATCGCTCTCGATCGGTCGCGGGCAGAAAGTACAGATAACCAGACGGTCGCCAAGCCAGGTAGTGTGCGCAGAAGGTGCGACGTGATAACGGGCACTCATGAGCGGCCGAATGTCCCGCCAGTTCAGGCGCTGCACCGACAGATCTCCGTGCCAGCCAACAGCATCCAGCGGATTGAACGGGTAAGTCGCTGTCGTCAGGGTATTCTGCCGCTTGATGCTGACCACGGTCTCCTGTTCCCCGTATTGTGCTTGGAATGCCTCATCGATCCGGGGATGATCCAGAATCGCAGGGTCAAATATCGCGTGTTGCCCTACAGGTCCTTTGTTCGGCAGCCCGAACGCCCCGCCGGTGGCTTCGATCATGAGAATCGCCGCCATCCCATCACACTCCAGACGCCACATCGTGGAACGTGGAATCAGCAGGTAGTCGCCGCAAGAAAATTCCAGGTGACCATAGTCACAATACAGGTGCCCCGCGCCCTCGTGAACAAACAACACCTGATCACCATCCGCGTTGCTCGCTAAAGAGTTCATACTACCGTTAGCCATCCACATGCGGATCTGTGCAGCACCATTAGATAGGATCATCGGCGCATGCCATGGGTTATCCAGCGGGGTATTCAACCGTGTCAGGTCATAAGCCCGGGGTTGAGTCGGCCCGTCGAATGAAGTCCACCCTGTTGGCGGATGGGTATGGTGGATCTGGCTGGCAGGTCCAAAGAACCCTTCGCGCCCGATCTCGCGCTCATAGGTCCCCGCCGGCAGGTCGCAATGGGCTTGTCGGCTCGTGGTCCCCTCAACCCAGACAGGGGGAATTCTATTTTTCATTGTAAATCTCTAGTTTTCTAGGCTCGCGAATAACGTTCTATATTTGTACCAGGACTAGTGTAGCCTTACGAAATAGGACACGCCGAATTGGCGCCTCCCAAGACAAATTTACCGGTGGCATATCACAAACTGAGTTGTTTAAGATAGCAGAAACTTGACAGTCACACAGTTTCACTCAACCATACACACTAGGCCGTTTTAATTGGCCCTGTATATTCGCTAATGGCCTAGAAAATAGCCATATACTCACAATTCCATTGCACAAGGAGGTTGTCGATGATCAAACGACTTTATTTATTTGGCCTAACTGCGGTTTTCTTCGCGGTCGCCGCCCCAACTCAGGCCCAAAAGACGCTCATTATCAGTAGCTGGGCTCCCCCAACACACCTTACGAACTCGATAGTCTGGCCAACTTGGGGAAAGTGGGTCGAAGACGCAACCGAGGGTAGAGTCACCACGAAAATTGAATACAAACTCGCCCCTCCCCCAAAGCAATTTGACCTCGTTCGAGACGGCGTTGCTCATGCAACTTGGATATTCCACGGCTATAACACCCGCTATGTTGCGACACAGGCCGTAGAGATGCCGAACCTAGGTACAAACGCAGAATCGGCATCGGTAGCGTATTGGCGAGTACATGAAAAATATCTAGCTAAAGCCAACGAGCACAAAGGGGTTACTCTCATCGGTCTAAGCTCTCATGGCCCAGCCGTCATCCAGACCAAAACGCCTCTCGGCGACTTAAGCGAACTCAGTAGTCTCAAAATCCGAGTACCCGGAGGCGTTGGCAGTAAGGTAGGAAAGGCGCTAGGGGTTACAGCAGTCAAGTTACCAGCGCCGAAAGTATACGAAGCACTTAGCTCTGGCGTAGCTGACGGTATCTTCATGCCAATCGAAACTCAGAAGAGCTTTCGCCTGAAGGAGGTTGTGCCTTATGTAACCATCATGCCCGGCGGATTGTACTACGGTAGCTTTGGTTATCTTCTTAACACAGACTTCCTAAACAGTCTCTCCGAAAAAGATCAAAAAGCTATCATGAATGTATCGGGTGAGAAACTTGCCAGACTGGCTGGCAAAGCCTGGGACGATGCCGATACGGCCGGTCACGCTAATGCGTTAGCTGCTGGCACCACGGTGAGCACAGCGAGCCACGCTATCCATGCTGCCTATCTTGACCTGATGGCTCCCGTTGAGGCTGCTTGGGTCGAAGAGATAAGCGGAAAAGGTATTGACGGGAAAGCCGCGCTGGAAGAACTGCGCAGTATCGCCCGGTCTAACCCATAAACCGAAATGCGTCAGTATCCGGAAAAAACTCCGCTAACTGACACGAGCGAACCCACCCAGCACCGCCTCCCGCTGACTTCGTTGGCGGGTGTCGGAGGGTGGGTTTCGTCTGTCGTCTTGTTCAGCCTTATGGCGATGACCTGTATCGATGTGGTCGGACGATACTTCTTTAACTCACCACTGGACGGCGCCACAGAGTTAACTCAATTGATGTTGGGGATCATCGTGTTTGCGGTGTTACCCACTGTGTGTCGAACCGAAGAACACGTCAGCGTCGATCTGCTAGATATCTGGTTTCCAGATCGCTGGATCAATGCACGACAAATAGTTCTAAACCTAGCAATGGCGATCATCATGGCGGTGGTAACCTGGCGTGTTTGGATCAGTGCTACCCGAATGGCCGAATACGGGGATACGACAGAGTTCCTCGCAATTCCGTATGCGCCGATTACCTTCTTTATCTCTATCATGAGCGGCATTGCGTCAATTTCATTTACTGTAAACATCCTACACTACGCAAAAAATCAAGGGACAATGTCGCCTAACCCCATAGACACAACCAACTAAACCCTCCAACGTTACGATTTACACAACCTTTTTCCTGTGACTACCGCACTCATCGGGTTTGCCGTCCTACTAATCCTGGTCTTCTTGCGCTTACCCATCGCATTCGCCATGGGATTAGTTGGCTTTACCGGCTTCGGTCTCCTAACCGGGTGGAAACCTTCTCTAGCTATGGTTGGAACATTGGTCTCGGATACTGCATTGAACTACGGTCTGTCTGTTGTTCCTTTATTTATACTGATGGGGAATTTAGTCTCTCGGTCAGGTCTTTCGGCAGAACTCTACGCTGCATCACACGCTTTTTTGGGTCACCGCAGAGGTGGTCTATCCATGGCCACAATTGTTGCCTGCGGTTCCTTCAGTGCCATATGCGGGTCAAGCCTGGCGACCGCTGCGACTATGTCTAAGGTTGCAATGCCGCCCATGCGGCAGTACGGATATTCCGATTCTTTAGCAACTGCGTCGATCGCTGCGGGAGGCACACTGGGAATATTAATCCCACCAAGCGTAATTCTTGTTATCTATGGACTGATGACAGAGACCAGCATCCGCGAACTTTTCGCAGCCGGATTTCTACCCGGCCTGCTCGGAATCATTCTATACCTTGTCGCTGTCCAGTATGTGGTCTGGCGACGTCCACAAGATGGCCCTCGAGCTGAACACACCGAATGGCCAGAACGAGTAAAAGCCTTAAAGGGAGTGTGGGGCACCTTACTTCTATTCATCCTAGTCATCGGAGGAATCTATGGCGGCATCTTTACTCCCACTGAAGCAGCGGGTATAGGCGCCGGAGGTGCCTTTCTCCTTGCCCTTGCACGCGGCGTTAGATCATGGCGAGCACACTACGAGGTATTGATGAGTTCTGCTCGAACCACAGCTATGCTATTTACAGTACTCATAGGTGCTCTGATCTTCTCCAATTTTGTAAACCGCGCAGGCTTACCCGCTGGCCTGTTAGAATTTGTGACTGGCGCGGATATGTCCCCACTGATGGTTCTGCTAGTCATCCTTGCCATCTACATCGTCCTGGGCTGCGTGTTCGAGAGCCTGTCGATGCTGCTGTTGACGATCCCGATTTTCTTTCCGGTGGTGCAGGGCCTGGGCTATGCAGGCATGGGGCCTGAGGAAATTCTTGTTTGGTTCGGGGTGATCGCGGTCGTGGTCACAGAGATCAGCCTGATCACACCACCGGTGGGACTGAATGTCTTCGTGCTGGCTGGCGTACTCAAAGACGTGAAGACGACAACCGTGTTCAAGGGTGTAACACCCTTTTGGTGTGTGGACATTATTCGACTGCTCATACTGCTGATTCTGCCAGCTTATGTTTTATTGCTGCCGAACTGGCTTTATCATTGACCTGCAGACTCGCTGAGCACATGTCCTGTAATACGCAAAACTGCCTGCGCTCAAGCTCAAAGCCTGTACAGAGACTAGCGCCGTGGCCTGCCGGGCAGTCCGGCACTATTTAATAATTAACCTCGACCGGGAGGTCCGATGAAGTTAACCAGTTTTACCAGGAATGGCACCCACGGGTATGGAGTTGTTGTCGCCGGCGGCATTATCGATCTTACGACAGCAATCGATGGTGTATCGGACCTTAAAGACCTGCTGGAATCAGACCGGCTTGCCCAAGCAGCTGACTCAGCTGCAGGACGGTCGGCCGACTTCCCCCTTGAAGATATCGACTTTCTTCCGCTGATCCCGAATGCGTCAAAGGTGATCTGCGTAGCCGTCAATTACCTGGCGCACGCGCGTGAAGCCGGTCGGACTATTGGTGACTACCCGGTGCTTTTCCACCGACACGCACAGACTCAGATCGGACATCAGCAACCATTGTTAGTGCCCAAATCATCCGAACAACTCGATTTTGAAGGGGAGATTGCTGTCATTCTGGGAAAAGGGGGTGCCCATATCGAACCGGAAGATGCAATGGACTACGTTGCGGGCTACTCCTGCTATAACGAAGGCAGTATTCGTGACTGGCAGTTCCATGTACACCAATACAGCATGGGCAAGAACTTCAATGCCACCGGAGGATTCGGCCCGTGGCTGGTTACCACCGATGATATCCCTGACCCTGACGCGCTGACTGTGACTACCCGCCTCAATGGCGAACAGATGCAGTTTGGTGAATTCAACGATGTGGCATTCAATATCCCGACCCTTATTTCCTATGTGTCCAAGGCCCTGCCCTGGCGAGCCGGCGATGTGATTGTGACCGGCACCCCTGGCGGGGTAGGATTCAAACGCAAGCCACCGATCTTTCTCAAAGAAGGAGACATGGTCGAAGTCGAGGTGAACCTCGTCGGCACACTGGTCAATTCCGTAGCCAATGAAGTGTGAGGCGCTTTAGCGCTAACCAACTTGCCGGAGTCGACAGCCCAGGGCAGCGGCGATGGGGCCTAATCAGCGGTAGTACTGCGCCACTGTTCCACCTGAATAAGACAGGAATTGGGCGCCGATGCGGTGGTTTTGGCGGTCTGAGGTCGTGCCGATGTCAGCTGGTTCACACAGCCCCCCCGTTCCGGGGATAAGCCCGGTTCACCGATCGGATCGTAGACAGCTGACGACTCATAGGAGTGAATCACGCCAGGTAGAATACGCTCTGTTAGAACAGCAGCACAGATGACATCACCCCGGTCATTAAACAGGCGGACAAGGTCATGGTGTGCAATTCCTCGTTCACGGGCATCCTCGGGATTGATCCGTGCCGGCCAGTAGTAATGATCATCAATCAACACCCGGTGGGCTTCGATGTCGTTGATCGTGCTGTCCTTGCCATCGGTGTGCGTATGAAAACTGTACCTCGGATGCGGTGTGATCAACTGCAGCGGGAATCGTACCGAGAGCTCTGTGTTGTTGAGCCCTTCCCAGCTTGGGATATAGCGGTTAATCGGCGGCCTTTCCGGGTCTTCGCCGAAGTTCTTGAGGCTCGAGGCTTCGAATTCGAATTTTCCGGACTGGGTCTGCAAGCCTTCCCCAAAATTGCCGCCGTATTCTGAGGGCAGCGGCGCGGGCTCGGGTGTGTCTTTCTTGCGGCCCTCGGCATACCAGTTGAACCCTACCGGTACATTCAGGTTCTCAGCTTCGGCCGGCACCACGTAATAGCCTTTCTTGAGGAATTCTTTCCAGCTGACGATATCCTTGAGGTCTGAAGCTTCGAACTGCAGTTTGCACCAGTCCAGTTCGGTCATGCCCTGGGCAAAGTAAGCGCCCAGACCGATACGTTTTGAGATATCCAGAAAGATCTGGAAGTCGGACCTGGATTCCCCCAGTGGCTCGATGCACTTGTGCTGCATCGTGATCACCCGGTGATTCAGTTGCGACTCGTTGTGATGCGAGTAGCCACCGGCAACGGCCCACTCGCCGATGTCCCAGCGTTCAAAGTTGGTACACGCGGGCAGAATGATGTCGGCAAACTTGACCTCTCCCTCATCCCAGATCGACTGGTTGACCACAAATTCCAGTTCCTGTGACTGGTAGGCTCTTACCAGGCGGTTCGAATCCATCACCGTGCTGAGATGCGAGCCACCGTATTTGTACATCATGCGGACCCGCGAATGACCCGCGGCTGGGTAGCCAAACTTCTGAAACTGGCGTTCCAGCGAGCGTGGATCGGTGGGATAACCCTCGACCCGCTCTTCGGTAATCGATTCAGCAATATAAGCACGGGGAACTTTCTGACTGACACTGTTCATACTCATCACATGCGGCTGGCGTTGGAACAAATTGAAGGCCGTGCCAGAACCTTCGATATCACCTGAAATGCCGCCCTCCGCATAGCCTGGAAAATAAAAATGGTGATTGAGCGGTGCCCCAGTCTGCAGGTTGCCAAAATTCACACCTGGTTTACCCAGGCCCTGCATGGCCATCAGGCACACCATCGAGCGGGCCCACTGTATGCCTGTTGCCGAGCGACAAGCTCCACCAAAGGTCGTCCCTTTGCCGCCGGCCGCCAGATAGGTCTTTTTTGAAGCCCACTCCCGGGCTAACGCCCGCACGACGTGTGCAGACACCCCGGTCTCGGGTTCCTGCCACTCCGGGGTCTTGGGTGTGCCGTCTTCATCGCCCATGATGTAGGCGCGCCACTTCTCAAATCCAGTGGTACGCGTCGCCACGTATTCCTTGTCGTAAAGGTCCTCGGCGATCCAGACGTAAGTGATCGCATGTGCCAGTGCCGGGCTTGTACCCGGCAACACGGGAATCCACTTTCCGCCCAGGAACGCGCCGGTATGATTGAGATACGGATCAATATGCACCATCTTGATCCCAAGTTGCCTGGCCCACTGGCGGCGAACAGTCCCTTCGAATGCTGCGTAGGAGCCGCTCGACGATTCGGGGTCACTGGACCAGAACACGATCATCTCGCAATTCTCGAGACAGTCCCGCATCTGACCGTAGGGTTCGAAGGCCCCGTTTCGCATGCTGTTGCCGTAGTGGTGCATCGCCCCCCAGTACCACCCTTCCCAGCTATCCGGATTGATCACCATCTTGGTATGGCCGATGGTATTCATGAATCGAAAATTCGAACTGATGTAATAGCCCACGTTACCCCAGGTGTGATGCGAACTGTGACTACTTAGGATCGCGCCCTTGCCGTGCTCACGACGAACCCGTTTGATCTCTGTTGCAACGATGTTCAGCGCTTCGTCCCAACTGATTCGCTCGTACCCCGATTTGCCGCGATTGCCGCAGTTACGATTGCCGTTGGGATCGAAATCAACCCGCTTGAGCGGATATAACAATCGATCCTTCGAATAGACAACAGACTTTGATGCCAGTGCATGGGGTGCAACCGTCGTGCGGCGTGGCGGTGTGAATGTCTGGCCCCGCGCCGTTACCGACCACGATGGTGCATCTTCGGCATCATCAAACTCAATCGGCGTAATGCGGACAATTCGTTCATTTTTCACGTAAACGAAAACCGGGCCACCATTGGTGTTATTAACGTAGCGCATTTCTCCATCGACACCAGGCATGCCATAGCGCCAGCCGACTGTCTGGATCATCCGCAATGTTTCCATGAACCACAGGGACAACTCCTCGGGCCCCTCGATAACAACCGTAAAGGCCTTTGCTGCATTGACGAACTGTTGATGATCCAGCGGCGGGGTCAGCAACTTTTCGCCGACCTCGACAGATTTGAATGTCAGACTGATCTCGGCTTCTCGGTGCACTCCAGCGCGTGATTTAAGCCGTCCGTTTCTAAACTGATACCAGCGACCAGTCGTGCCGTCACGTGTTTTGATCTGGGCAATTAATTCTTTCTCAGACAGGCGGCCCCTGAAAGACGGATGTCTAACCGATGAGTAGCGCAACGCTATAGCCACGCCCCATAACAGCATTGGCAAAGGTGCCGACATCATTGATTTGAGTCTCCCATTCGTTACCGTATGGACACCACCTCAGGACAGTTCCCTGGAGGCAACTTGATGCTGTCCGAGCAAGTTCCGTAAGGTGAGTGCTGAATCAATTGTAACTCGGACCGAAAACATATTATCTACGGCGAGCCGTAAGATCAGACAGTATCATAAGCCCGACACATTGCTGGTCGCACCCTACCAACTATAATGTCTCATCCGCTTGCCGAGTCCACCCCGTCTTTAAGAATATCAAGTCACAAAATATGGAAAAATGGAACCTGATCATCGACGTCGCTGAGTGCACCAACTGTAACAACTGTTTTCTGGCGTGCAAAGATGAATACGTTGGCAATGATTTCCCGGGTTATTCCGCACCGCAACCGCTACACGGTCACAAGTGGTTCTATATCGAGTCACGCGAACACGGCCAATATCCAATGGTGGATGTCGCCTACAGGCCCACCACCTGTAACATGTGTGATGATGCCCCTTGTGTCCGAAATTCGGCTGACGGTGCTGTTTACCAACGCCCAGACGGCATTGTCATGATTGATCCTGACAAAGCGCGTGGAAACCCCGACATCGTCAACTCCTGTCCGTATGGCGCGATATGGTGGAACGAAGAAGAACAGGTCGCCCAGAAATGGAATTTTGATGCCCACCTGCTTGACCGGGGAGAACCTCGACTGCGCTGTGAGCAGGTCTGTCCCACGGGTGTTTTTCGCAGTCTCAAAGTAGAAGACGGCCAGATGAAACAGATTGTTGACGATGAAGAACTGCAGGTTCTGAATCCTGAGTTCAAAGCAAATCCCAGGGTCTACTACAAAAATCTAGACAACTTCACCAGCTGTTTCATCGGCGGCACTCTGGTCGTGATCAAAAACGGCATAACTGACGCCGCAGTTGGTATAGAAATCGAACTCACCCAAGGAGGCGCAACACTTCAAACTGGTGAGTCGGATGAATACGGTGATTTTAAATTCAGCGGCCTCAACAGCGACAGCGGCAGCTTCACGCTGCAGTTTCACAGCAGTGAGTACGGTGACTTTGAAATCACGACAGAACTCATACAAAGCACCTACCTGGGAACGCTCGCTCTACCGAGCCCTTCCAACTGACGCACTGTGCTTGTCAGAGCACAACAGGTGTGGGAATATCTCACGCTACAATTTTAGGTCCAGATTGGCTGTTGATCAGGTATCACGACTGCCTGAGTGATCCACAATCAACACAATGATCTATCTTAATTCAAATAGGTAAACTGCCATGTCGACTCAACCTAGGCCACGGATCGGGCACATCGGACTCAATATCCGGGACACTGATGTAATGAAGGACTTTTACACGCGGTTAATGGGCTTCACCGTCACCGATCACGGACCGCATCCCGTCAATTCCTGCCCGATGTTGTTTTTGTCCACGAACCCAGAAGAGCATCACGAGATGGTGCTCATCGGCGGCAGACCGGATGATGCTGACTACAGCGCTGCTCAGCAAATTTCATTCCTACTTGAGAGTCTTGATGAACTTCGTGAAATGAGGGACCGACTGGTAGCCGCTGGCGTAGACATCAACCGCTACGCCTGCCACGGCAACGCATGGTCGATCTACTTCTCCGACCCCGAAGGCAATTATCTCGAGCTTTATGTGCACACCCCCTGGTATGTGCCACAACCCTACGGCGACAATTTTGATCTCGATGAATCGAACGACGAGATCATGTGCAAAACAGAAGCACTATGTCGCAACAACGCGGGATTCATGATGGAAACCGATCGGAAAGTCAAAGCTCGGGAAACGATGCTGAGCTAGCCTCGACTCCAGTGGTCCAGGATAGGCGTCCTGAATACTAACTCTGTCTGGTATCTTAGCTGTGGCAGCTGACTGCTAAATACATCGCGTGTGAACAGCACCTTTACTTTTGCACTCCTGGCCGCGATATTTTTTGGACTCTCTGCCATCCCTGCCAAACGCGGACTTTCCCATACGGACACTCAGACTGGGGCTCTGGTCAGCATACTGACTGTCGTCGCAGTATTCCTGATTTCATCACCGTGGTGGATGCGCTCACAAGACTGGTTTACGACCGGCTTCTGGATATTTGTAGCAACTGGACTATTTCACCCAGCGCTGTCCCTTTACTTCACGCTGGAATCGATGGACCGGGCCGGTGCAACGGTTGCGTCGACACTGGCCGCAACCTCACCGATCTTTGCTGCGCTGACCGCAATGATTCTGCTGGGCGAAAGCATGACGGCCCCGATTGCCGTCGGCACCCTGGTGACAATGTGTGGTGTGATGTCGCTGACATGGATACCCGGTACTGGCATCACACGGGTCATGCGCATCGCACTTGTGTTTGCGACCGCCGCTGCCGTGATCCGTGGACTGGTCAATACCACCGGCAAATTCGGCCTCGATCTGATGCCCAGCGCCATGATGGCGGGTTTTTTATCCCATACCGTGGGCGGTCTGGGCGTGCTCGTGATCTATAGACTTCGGCGTGGCCGGTTACCGCTTAACATGTCGGGGGCCGGTTTTCGTGCCTTTGGCCTGTCGGGCTGTTTCATCGCTATAGCCATCGCCTGCATGTATTCGGCACTCCTGCGCAATTCGGTGACCTTAGTATCGCCCGTCATAGGAACCTATCCGGTATTCACGCTGCTCGCGGCGCTTGCCCTGAAAGAGGAAATAATCACGCTACGCATCGCGGGCGGCGTCGCCGTGGTAGTCGCAGGCGTTGTCCTGATCAACTGGATGTAGTGACCAGTACAACGCCGCGCCGTACAGTAACTGTTTTTCAGTCGCCACCGCCCCAGATATCGCCCACGGTAAAACCGTTCGGGAACGGGTCATCCGGATCGAGCACGTACTGAGCAATCCCCGTGACCCAGGCCTGACCCGATATGGTCGGCACAACCGCGTTGTAGTCTCCAACCATTGTCTCGCGCATCAGGCGTCCGGTAAAGATCGTTCCCAGTATCCCCTCGTGAATAAAATCTTCGTTCAATCCCAGCT
>Ga0208129_1000104_pt1 | contig 34411 bp, 22 predicted proteins | sample ETNtaG_13_FD_185759 | JGI IMG/M metagenome (GOLD analysis project Ga0208129, IMG submission 185759) | Marine microbial and viral communities from oxygen minimum zone, Eastern Pacific Ocean - ETNP201306PF47B (SPAdes) (version 2) | ecosystem: Environmental > Aquatic > Marine > Oceanic ...
CTCCCTGCGTCCCAGTATTGACTTACTCTACGACATTGAGCAAATAATCAACCCGTCCAGACTAACGAATGCACTGGACCAGTTTGGGTAACTCGATCATCGGCAGTAGTCAATTTCCGAGAAACTCGCTAAATTAATGACTTTAAAAGACTATGGTTCAGGGTAGTTTTTCGCCGATGGTTTTTAAATTAAATATCATTTAGCCGGTGTAGGTGCATAAGCATTAATGAGATAATGATACCCCTTATTCGAAACACAACAATCTGCAGTTTTCTTGCAGGAATACTGGTTGCATCCTTTCAAACCTTATCAGCTCAATCAATTGATATGGAAGGTCTGATAAATTATCAAATAATCAGTCCAACCCTAATTAATCTAAAAGTGGCCAAGTTAGAAAACAACAAACCAATAGGTTCGGTCACCAGCAATCTGGTGTTACAAGGATGGGCATCCAGAAAAAAATACTCAGGAGGTAAAATTAATGGATATAAAATCGCCCAGGTAAATTTAGGGAAACTAAGAGGGGGCAAGCACCTGAATAACATCGACGAAACAACTTTATTGAGGCAACCGCCAAGTAGCGAAAAGGGAGTTTTCTATATAACGTTGATCCTCGCAGAACAAACAGATTTAGATTATGCAACAGTTGACTATGCTAGTTTGGAAGCCAAAGTTTTTGATTTACTGCCTCCTAAGATCAACCCAGGCACAAAGGTAATTGCATTCAGAGACAAGTACGTGAATTTCAAAGTAACTGTATTGGCGAATGCCCGTTATCCAGTCGTTTTTTCTGCCACAAACTTACCTTCAGGATTGTCAATAAATTCCACAACTGGGGTTGTTTCCGGCATTCCAAGGGTTTTGGGAAAGCACAACACTACAATAATCGCAACAAACATTGCAGGTTCAGACAGAAGCAACTTATCATTCAATATTTCAGAGAAGCCAAAAACACCGGTTATCACCAACAGTAATAGCTACAGCATAAATAACGGGGAAACCTTCACACTGAAAATATTGGCAACTAACGACCCCTACTGGTACGAAGTTTCAGGAATACCGCCTGGGCTCAATCTCAACCCCGAAATGGGATTAATTAGTGGAAGACCCAATAAAATTGGAACTTATCAAGTTATCCTTGAGGCGTATAATCAGGAGGGCGGAGGGCAAAAGAGTGTATCATTCGCAATTCAAACACCTTTAAGGATCATAACAAATCCGACTTCGACGTCTGTAAAAGAAGGGGGAAATGCTGAATTCCTTGTAAGAACTGAGGGCTCAAGCCAACCAAATTTTCGGTGGTATCACAACGGTGTCCTTTTAATTGGTGCGAATAAGCCAAAATTAATGATCAATAATTCAATTCAATCTGATGCAGGTGAATATTATGTAGCCGTATCCTCTGATAAACAAACAGTTGTCAGTTCGATTGTTCAACTGAATGTTCAAGCACTCGACAACCTGCCGAATAGTACTCGGCAACGCACTTCATCTACAAATTAGGAGAAATACCGAGAATGCATCTTTAACGGTGGTTGTCAGCAGTTCAAATTCGTTTCAAGTTCAGTGGTTGAAACAGAAATCAAATTTATTGCCACCCAGTTTCGTTCATAAAATTATCAAAGCAGATATCTTTAAACACGGGGTCAAGGCGGGTGAAGAGTTGAAAGCTGACTGGAAGCAGCCCACCGTTTAACACCTACCCTGACTCCTTAAATTATCTTCAAAGATTTCACTTGTGTTGACACGTTTTTGGCGTGTTTTCAGTTTTAAGCTTGGCCAAGCGCGGCTTGACGCTTGGCCAAGCGGCATTAACTATTCCCGCCGATTTTTACCGTGCCAGAAGAATTGAATTTTCTACCGAGTTTGACCGGCTCATTCGCCAAGCCGGCTGCCGAGAATCCCACCGTGGAAATGGTCGAGGCCGCCTACCGGCATCACGGCCTGCACTGGCGCTACGTCAACACCGAGGTGGGGCCAGAGGACTTGGGCGCGGCCGTGGCCGGTGCGCGGGCCATGAACTGGGTCGGCTTCAACTGTTCGCTGCCGAACAAGGTGGAGGTGATCCGGCACCTCGACGGCTTGGGCGAGTCCGCCAAAGTGATCGGCGCAGTGAACTGCGTGGTGCGCCGGGGCGACCAACTCATTGGCGAAAACACCGACGGCAAAGGCTTTTTGAAATCGCTTGAGGAGGTGATCGACCCGGCGGGAAAACAAGTCGTCATGTTTGGTGCCGGTGGAGCCGCCCGGGCGATCGGTGTCGAGGTGGCGCTGGCCGGCGCGACGCACATCACCATCGTGAACCGGTCGGAGAATCGCGGGCTGGAATTGGTTGCGTTGTTGAACGACAAAACTCCGGCCGAGGCAACATTCGAAAAATGGGACGGTGTTTACTCGGTTGCGGATGCAGTGGACGTTGTGATCAACGCGACTTCGATCGGCCTGTATCCGGATATCGATGCCCGGTTGACCTTGAGTTTGGATTCGCTGTTAGCGGACATGGTCGTGGCCGACGTGATCCCGAATCCACCGCGAACGAACCTGATCAAAGACGCTGAGGCACGGGGCTGCAAGGTGCTCGACGGCTTGGGCATGCTTGTGAATCAAGGCATCACCGGGATCGAGTATTGGACCGGCGTGACGGTGGACGGCGGCGTGATGCGCGCCCGTCTCGAGGAACTTTTTGGCATCTGACGATTTTCGACTTTCACCGGGGCGAACCGCTCCGTAACATCCCGCAACGACTTGAGCAAAATGAAACTGGGAATGATTAATTCGGCCTGGGAGCAGCACGGCGTTGGCCTCGTGGAGGGTCTCAGGAAAACCAAGGAATTGGGCTTCGACTGTGTCGATATTTTCGAGGATCCGATGGAGCCACAGGCCGCAGACCGCATCACCGAGATCAAGCAAACCTGCGACGAGCTTGGGCTGCCGATCATCAGCGTGGTCGGCGTAAGCGTCGGATTGGTGGATTTCAACCCATCAGTTCAGCGCTTCCACGTCGAGCGCTGCAAACGCTACCTCGACATGGGTGCAACATTCAGCGCGAAAAACTACCTGCTCGTCATCGGCGAATACATCTGGCAGAAGGAGGTCATCCCGCCGGAGGAGCAGTGGAAATTCGCCGTCGAGAACTGCAAGCTCCTCGGCGACTATGCCGGCGAGCGCGACCTAGAGATCGTCATCGAACTGGAGCCGTTTCACATGTCGCTCGTCAACACCATCGGCGAGATGGATCGCTTCCTGACCGACGTGGACAACCCGGCCGTCAAGGCGAACATAGATATCAGCCACATGGTGCTGAGCAACAGTCCGCCCGAGTCGCTCGCCGCGCTCAAGGGCCGCGCTGGGCACGTGCACATCTCCGATTGCGACGGCAAGGTTCACGGCGACCTGCCGCCGGGCCGGGGCGCAGTGCCGTTCGAGGGCTACCTGCAGGCGATCAAGGAACTGGATTTCGACGGCGCGATCAGCCTCGAACTCGAGTACGCGCCCGATCCCTCCCAGATCGTCGAGTGGGTGACCGAAGCCTACTCCGCCACGGATCGCTTGATGTCGGCCGTCAATTTGCGTAATTAACACGTATGACTGACGACTGGAAAGCCCGGTTCCGCGAACTCTACCACACCTCGCAGGAGCGCTACCGCGCCGGGCGCACCACCACAACGACGATCTTCGAGCCGGACGAGGTCTATTTCCTCGCCACGATCGGCTGTTCCTCGCGGGAGTTGTTTGACTTTGTGGATGACAGCATCAACTGGGACGACGTCGAGTACGAACAGGTCGAGGGCGTCACGGAGTTGCGGCGCGATCATTTCGTGAACACGCTCCGCAGCGAAGACGCAACGACGCAACTTGATCCCGACAAGATCCCGGCCAAGACGGACGAGGTCGACGGCATCGCCTGGCTGCCGCGCCTCATCGTCAAGGCCCGCGCCAAGCTCGCCGGCCAGTTGCCACCCGAATTGATGTACGGCTGCGGCGGCGACCGCCCGTTCCTGCGCGAGCGCAACTCGAATCTCGTCGATTTCCTGCGCGTCACGCTCGAGGCCGGCGACGACGACCGCGCGATCATCGACTACATCAAGGCCTGTGCGGCCAAGGGCTGACTGGTCCCCCAAGCCATTGCCACGCAACGACACCAACGGCGCGATTCGGCTTCGCGGTGTCCGCCACAACAACCTCAAGAATCTCGACCTCGACCTGCCCAAGGGCAAACTGATCGTGTTCACCGGCTTGAGCGGCTCCGGCAAAAGCTCGCTCGCGTTCGACACGCTGTTTGCCGAGGGCCAACGCCGCTACGTCGAGACATTCTCGCCGTACGTTCGGCAGTTTTTTGACCGAATGGACAAGCCGCAGGTCGACCGGATCGACGGTATCCCGCCGGCCATCGCGCTTGGCCAGCGCAACACCGTCCGCACCACGCGCTCAACCATCGGCACGATGACCGAGGTCTGCGACCACATGAAGCATCTGTGGACGCACCTCGGCCAATGCCACTGCGACCACTGCGGTGAGCCGGTCACCCGCGACGAGCCGCTCTCGATCTGGGAGTCCGTCCGGGGCAGCCAAACGCAGGAACTCCTCATTACGTTCGAGGTGCCGCTCTCCGGGAAAATCACTCTTGAGGAATCGCTGCAGCTCATCGGCAAACAGGGCTACCGGCGTATCGTCGATCCCACCACGAAAACCCGACGTGGCCACCCGCCGAAGCTACTTCGGGTCGAGGAGGCGGCCAAGCGCGTGGCCAAGCGCAGGCTCGCGTCGCTGACCGTCGTGCAGGATCGCATCCGCTTCGCCAAGGGCAACCGCGCGCGGTTTCTCGAGGCGGCCGGGCAGGCGTACCAATTCGGCAAGGGGCACCTCGCCGTCCACACCGCCGCGCTAGGCCAACGGCGGTTCAGCCGGCATTTCCACTGCGCCGGATGTGACGCCGAGTACCGCGATCCGTCGCCGTCACTGTTCAGCTACAACAGCCCCGTCGGCGCGTGCCCGGAGTGCAAGGGCTTTGGCCGGATCATCTCCATCGACTACCGGCTCGCGATGCCGGACCTCACCCGATCGATCGCCGGGGGTGTCGTTAAGCCGTGGCAGACCGGGCACGGCGTCGAGTGCCAGCGCGATATGATGACCGCCGTAAAACAGTACGGCATTCCGACCAACGTGCCGTTCAAAAAGCTGCCAAAAAAAGCACGCGACTGGGTGATCCACGGAGCGCCGAACTACGGCCAACCGGGCCACACCTGGCCCAACGCCTGGTACGGTGTCGCCGGCTACTTTCGCTGGCTCGAGAGCAAGGCGTACAAGATGCATGTCCGCGTGCTGCTCTCGCGCTACCGCGCCTACACAGCCTGCCCGGCGTGCGAGGGACAGCGCTTCAAGCCGGACTCGCTCCGTTTCAAGCTCGACCACACCGGCAGTGGCGATTGGCTCACTCTATCCGATTTTTATCAACTCCCCATCCGCGACGCAGCTGCGGTGATCGACGAACTCGCCGATCGGCTTGGCAACAAACAATCGGACGCGCTCGCGCCGGTGCTGGCCGAGGTGCACGGGCGGCTCGACGCCATGGTGCGCATCGGCCTTGGCTACCTCACGCTCGACCGGGCAACGCGCACGCTCTCCGGCGGCGAAACCCAGCGCGTCAACCTCACGGCGTGCCTTGGCTCGAAGCTGGTCAACATGCTTTACGTGCTCGACGAACCCAGCGTCGGGCTGCACCCGCGCGACACCGGGCGGCTCATCGACCTGCTGGAAAACCTGCGCGACCTCGGCAACTCACTCGTCGTCGTCGAGCACGAGACCGGCGTCATCCGCCGGGCCGACCACGTCGTAGACCTCGGCCCGAAGCGGGGCGAGCACGGCGGCGAGATCGTGTACAACGGCGCCGGATCGCGCCTGGCCAAATGCCGCGCCTCGCTGACGGCGGCGTACCTCTCTGGCCGCAAACAACTCGAGCCGCCTCCGGCCCACGCCGTGACCGCACGCACACCGCGACTGCGCTTGGCCAAGTTTTCCAGGAACAACCTGATCAACTTCGCTGTGGACATACCGCTTGGCCGATTGGTTTGCGTAACAGGCGTCAGTGGCTCCGGCAAAACGACCCTCATCCGCGACGGCCTGCTCCCTGCCCTGCTCGACAAGCTCGGTGGCACGCCGGAGGAAGGCCGCTTGGCCAAGCTGACCGGCTGGCGGGCACTCGAGTCGGTGATGATGGTGGACCAGTCGTCGCTGGGCCGCACACCGCGCTCGAACCCGGCCGTATACATCGGCGCGTTCGACGACATCCGCAAACTGTTCGCCGCCAGCCCCGAGGCCAGCGCGCTCGGGCTGCCGGCCGGGGCGTTCAGCTTCAACTCCGCTCAGGGCCAGTGCGGCTACTGCCGCGGCACCGGTTTCGAGAAGGTCGAGATGCAGTTCTTGAGCGACGTGTTCATCAAGTGTCCCGAGTGCAACGGCCACCGCTACCGCGACCACGTTCTGGAGGCCAGGCTCACGCCGCCCCGGGGCGTACACCCGGCCTGGAACATCGCCGCCCTGCTCGACGCCACCGCCGACGAGGTGATCGTGTTTCTCGACGACCATCCCGACTCGCGGCCGGCGACCCGGGCACGGGCCAAGCTGCAGTTGCTCAGCGACGTCGGCTTAGGCTACCTGCGGCTTGGCCAACCGGTGAACACCCTCTCCGGCGGCGAGAGCCAGCGACTCAAGCTCGTCCGCAGCCTCGCCGAAGCACAGGGCAAACGCACCGCCACCGGCCCAACGCTGTACCTCTTCGACGAACCGACAACCGGCCTGCACTTTGACGACATTCGACTTCTGGCTAAGGTGCTGCACCGCCTAGTGGACGAGGGCCACTCGGTGCTGGTCGTGGAGCACAACCTCGACCTGATCCGCCAGGCTGACTGGGTGATCGATCTCGGCCCCGACGCCGGCGACGAAGGCGGCCAACTCGTCGCCGAGGGACCGCCCCACTCTCTCGCCAAAAACAAGCAAAGTCACACCGCCAAAGCCCTGCGAGCGGGCTGAACCGCAGTCAATATCGCGGCGCTCCCTTTAGTCTCCGGAGCGGTTGGTCCACATGCCAAGGGTTGAGTCTTTGATGAGGTTCGCGTGGCCGTCCGTAAAAATGGCGTTGAAGCCGTTGTTGTGGCGTTTGTGGACATGGCCGGTTGGGATTTTGAGTTCCGGGGAATTCCCCACAAAGGCGGGGCCGAATCCGGCGTTGTGCCAAGCGTCAACCTGTTCGAGGCGCCAGATTTCTGCGGAACGGAAGCCGTCAAAAATGGCAATCGTGCCGGAGGCATCGGCCACATCGGACAGGTGCCGACTGGGGTTTTTGTAGTTGTTAATAAACGGTCCTCTGGCACCAACCCAGTCTGGTTGGCCACTCGCGGCGTATGCACCACCTTGTGCGTTAGCGATGTAATCTCGGATGAGCGGGTTGGGCAGTCCGCGCGGTCGGCGGTAGGTATATTCCATGTGTGGATTCATACTGGGACAGGTGTAAATCTCTTCGCTATCGATGTAAGGCCGCACGAGATCCTGCCACCAGTACAGATCGGCTTGCCCCGGCCATGTGTAGGCGTAACCGTAAGGCAGGTAATCGTCAAAGTCCTGTGAATACATCATGACCGAGAGCCCTATTTGCCTTTGATTACTGAGGCAACGTGCCGATTTCCCCTTCTCCTTCGCTTTGGCCAAGGCGGGCAGCAACAGCCCAGCCAAAATGGCAATGATGGCAATCACCACCAGCAACTCAATCAGCGTGAATGCCCCGTTGAGGTGTGTTGTTTTCGTGGGACATCGACTTGTTTTCATCGGTCTCGTTTAATCATGAGCCGAAAGTGAGGTGGCCAAACTTGGCCGGGGTGTGGGCGCTGCCGCTGGCGCATGGGCTCCAGCCCAGAAAAGCCTTGTGGGCGCGGTCGTGCCGGTAAAGGTTGATCCGCCACTGCGTGCCCGGCTGGGGCGGCTGCCCGCTTAATGACTGAAGCGGAATGCGCATCTCCGTGGTCCAAATTTTTCGCTTGCGGTCGATATGCGTCGCCGCCTCGAAGCCGCTGCTCCACTCCAGTCCCAGCGGAGGCTTCAACTCGTCAGTGATTTTCAGGTCGAGTTTTTCGCCGTTCGGGGCCACTTCGTATTCGGTGTACGAGTTCGGATGGCTGGGATCGGTTCCGATAAAAGCCTCAACGACATCCCGATTCCACAAGCCGTAACGCTCACCGGTTTTAAGCGGCGGCTCGAAGACTGTCAGTTCAGTGTACGGGGCGCTGTAGCCGATGTAGAGAAATTGATCCGACCACAGCACGCGAGCGGTGGTGGCGATCTCTGGCTTCGCGGCGCCGGTGTTGATCTGCGACTCGATCCGAGCCGGCGTAGCGCTTGGCCAAACGGCATCGTCAAGCCGGCCGTCGAGTTCGAAGTCGGCCTCGATGCGCTTGGCCTGCAGGCGCGGCAACGGCAAGCGGCGCACAAGCAGTTTGCGGGCGTTGTCAAAATAGATTTTTCGCAGCACCCCCGGCGGCAGGCCGATGGCATCGATTTTCCAGTCGCCCTGGATGGGGGTCATGTGCTCGAACTGCCGGTCCCATGTCTCGAGCCACCGCCAGTGCTTGGCGTAAAAGTCGAGGGCATCATCGTCGGTAGGCGCCGGGCCGCTACCGCCGGAGCCGAGGGTCAGCCGATTGTAAACCATGAAGTCGGTGGCAAAGAGAATGCGATCCTGATGCTTGACGAACAGCCGGTGCACCTTCTCCGGCGCGTGCCGACCGATCTCCGGGATACGTGCGGCAAGGTCAGCCATCATGTTGGGATTACGGTCGAGCGCAGCGTTCACCCAGTCGATGTCCTCGGAGTTGTTGGCAAAGTGCACGCAGACAAACGTGGTCAGTGGATGCCGGGCAACAACACGGTCGAGCGCGTTGAGCAGGTCCATGCGCGGGGGATATTTCTCAGCATCGCCGAACCACCATGGGCGATGATCCTTGAGCTCGGTCCACCGCTCATTGTCGGAGTTGAACGGGAGCCAGAACGCGCGCGGATCGGCCACGTGAATGGAGACCGGCAGGCCAAGCTCGCCGCAGCGCCGCCACACCGGGTCGAGCCTCGGGTCATCGACCCGGATCAACTTCCCCGACTTATCGCGCAAATACAGCCCAAGTCGCTTCCACTCCTTGAGCCCGGCGGCGCCGAGACGATGGCCCTCCTCGACCTGGCGAACGGCGCGCCCGGAAAAACCGGGCTCATCCCAACCGCCGTAATCGAGGTTCATGTAATAGGCGAACCGCCCGGGGTGCAACCGGTCGCCAAGGGCCTTGTTACGCTCGAACGCCGAAAACTCGCCCTCCTTGTGGGTGACCGTGCCGCCGCTGAGGTTCACACCGATACCGATGCCGGCGCGGTCCATGATCGACACCGCGCGCTGGAGCAGCGCCTCCGACGAGCCGACGTGCTGGTGCAGGTCAACGAGACGACGCTCCTTGCGCCATTGCTCCGGGGAGTCGTCAGCGATGGCAACCGCCAATGCGCTGAAAAAACAAAAAGATGAAACGATGCAATGAATTGACCGGCAGTGCATCGGCAGAGGCTCTCCGAAAACGGGCATTTTGTCGATCGGTTTTGCGCTTGGCCAAGCGCGCTTTTTTGTCGCGGCGTTTTTTCCGAGTGGCGTAGACTGCCGGGAGCGTTTGCGTCATGCAATTCGGGCAACTCCAACTGGCATCCAACCTGTTCCTCTCGCCGCTGGCCGGTTACACGAACCTGCCGTTCCGGCTCGTGCTGCGCGAGGTGGGCGGCCTGGGCCTCGCCACGACCGACCTCGTCAACGCCCGGTCGCTGCTCGAGCGCAACCCTAAGGCGCTCAAGCTCATCGAGACGAACAAGGCCGACAGTCCGTTCGCCGTGCAGTTGTTCGGTTCGGTGCCGGAGGAGATGTGCGATGCGGCGCAGTACCTCGAGTCGATCGGCGCGGACTCGATCGACATCAACATGGGCTGCCCCGTGCGCAAGGTCTGCAAGACCGGCGGCGGCTCGGCGATGATGACCGAACTGGACGACACGGCGCGCCTCGTGAAGATGATGGTTGATGCGGTGAACATCCCCATCACGGCCAAGATGCGCCTCGGCTGGGACAACAACAACATCACCGCGCCCGACTTGGTGCGAGTGCTTGAGGGCGTCGGCGTGGCGGCGGTGTTCATCCACGGACGAACCCGCGAGCAGGGCTTCAGCGGAGGCGTCAATCTCGCGGGCATCCACCAAGTCGTCAAAGCGGCGAAAGGCATCCCGGTGATCGGCAACGGCGATATCACGACGTCGGAGTCGGCGAAACACATGATGGACGCCACCGGCTGCCACGGCGTGAGCGTGGGCCGGGGCGCGTTTTACAACCCGTGGATTTTCAAGCATATCGCCCACCACCTGCGAACCGGCGAACTGCTGCCCGAGCCGAAATTCGCGGAGCGGGTGCGGGTGATGCAGCGGCACTTCGATCTGATGCTCGAAGTGTTCGGTGAGAAGCGGGGATGCCTGATGTTCCGCAAGGTTGCCCCCTGGTACGCCAAGCGCTTCGGCCCGGTGAAGCCGTTTAATAAACGCGTGGTGTTGATTTCCACACGCAACGATTTCAACTCGGCGCTGGCCGACTACCTCGACTGGCGGCAGCAATTCGTCGACGCGGATGGTGAACTCATCGAGCGCTACCGACAGGGGCCATTAGTGCCATCCTTCATGAAAGATGATGATGACGAACCGGCCGGGGCCGAGCGCAAGACTATCCCCGTCCCCAAGGGGCCGGTTGAGGTGTGGTAAAAAAAACTCCCGCTAACCATGGTCAGCGGGAGTTGTCAAAGCCTTACGATAGCCTATTTGTCAGAACTGTCGGGAGTTGGACGGCTAGGGCGTCTATCTTCACCACCACGGGACCGACGCTGGCTACTGCGACCTTCACTGCTGCCACGGGACGGACGCTGGCCAGATGCACCCCCTTGGGATCCTCCACGCCCACTGAAGCTTGGACGCAACTCTTCTTCGGTTAGCTTGCCATCTTTATTCTTGTCGAGCTTCCTTAGGGCGGCAACGGCACCCTTGATTTCATCAGCGGAAATTTCACCATTCTCGTCCTTGTCCAAGGCGGCCATCACCGGGAACATGCGCATGAAGCCGCTGCGCCCACCGAACTGCGATCCTCGGGAACTACGGGAACTACGTTCACCACCGGCTCCGGATGGGCGTTGACGACGCTCAGCACCCTGACCCCGCTCGCGACTCCGTTCACCAGCCGCTCCGGACGGGCGTTCACGACGCTGGGCACCTTCACCCCGTTCGCGCCCACCGCGTTCCTGCGCGATTGCATCACCTGCCATCATGCCAAAACATGCGACAGCCATCACTAGTTTATATGTCATCTTTTTCATAACACCAAATCAATGGTCTGCCCCGAATATACGATCCACAATGGAGGCCGGTTACAATTTTTTAGTACACCCACGGACGAGCTTGCTTGATGGAAAAAGTTCCTTCCTTGGTAATCTTGAACTCAATTTCCATGGCAAATTTCGTATCTTCCAATGTTTTCCCGTACAATTTGCTGAACTTGCTGTGAATCTTGCCCAAATACCGGTTCATCTGCTCAAGTTGGCCCTCGGTCATAATCAGCTTATCATCTTTTACCAGATTTGACTTGCGCATCACCTTGTAGTCACTTGGCCGCCACCAATCCAACAAAAGTTCTTCGGGGATCGAATCAGCATCGGGATTGGTCACCAGATCCTCGCCAACCTGGGTATTAATGTAATAGTTGCCCTTGGTCTGGTAAAGGATATCGTCGGTGACTGCGACACCGTTGGCCAGTTCATCGGAAAAGTTGAGATGAACAAGCACACCCATGGCTGTGCTGAAGTGGTCGATCCGGTAGAATGTACGTTCCTCAAAGGCGCGGAAATTCCACAAACTGGCAAACACCTGCTTGACCGTTTTGGCCAAGTGGCCCTCGTCCGACTTGTGGGTGAAAGAGTCGTACAGGCCGGCACCGCTAAAGCCCGGGAGATCCTCATTGTTGGTACTGGAGCGACAGCGAATCCCCTGGCCGTTGGCGAAGGACTGCTGCAGCTTGGCCAAGTCCTCCATCATCCAGCCGGGCATTCTGCCAGACTTGACGAGTTTACGAAACGCCTTGAGCTGCTTGATTTGTTCGTCACGACTTTCTTTAAACGACTTGCTGTTCAACATTGCACGGGCCTTATCGTACAGGCCGTTGTGTTTCATGAAGGCATCGTAAAAATGAAACGGCACGGCATGGCCGCTTGGCACGGTGCCTTCGGGAAAATCCAGCGTGTGCAGCATGGCGAGGTTGGTGGCCTTCACGCCGAACGCGTCGGAGTCGTCGAAGCTGATCTTGTCGAGCGGCTTGATCTCCTTTACGGACAATTCACGCTTGGGTGTCTGCAGTTTGGCCGGGCGAATATCGGCGAAATGTTTGTCCACTTCTTTAGCCGAAGCCTCACGCAGTTCGTAGCCGTTGGAGGTAACTTTGTAGTAAACAAATTTGCCAATCAGCGATGTGATTTCCCTGTTTTCCGCTGCGCCGGTAATAAACGCGTTCGGGACACTATCCTGAATGGCTCGCAGATTGACGTGTGAAAGGGGCGTCTGCCGAACAGCAGTAATCACACCGGCGACTCGCGGCATCTCATTTGGAAGCGTTTTGTAGATAACCACGTCTCGTGAACTCGGCAACTCGTCGGGCTTCATCAGGCGCAACCGGCCAAACGACTCCGCCGCGTTGAGCGGCAAAAAGCCGATGTCGCTCTCGAGATCCTCGTCCAGCACGACCGGAAACCCGGCGGCATCGTACAGCGCCTTTTCCTCAAAATAAACCGGCCGGGCACGCGGCATCGGGTAGTAGCCGAGGCGTCCCTCAAGATACGGCATGTGCTTGGTGAGCATCTCGTACGAGAGCTGGATGCGGTCGAACGGATAACGGTCATTCGGCTCGTACTCAAATGTGAACATGCCGGGCTGACCATTGGGCGACCTTTTGAGTGGACGATAAACAAGCACCCCACGCATTGAGCCGTCACCACGCTGTATTCCGATCTGGCGCATGAACATTGGATGTCCCCGGTGAGTCTTGGTGTTGATGAAGTACAACACCGGTTCCCCCTTGTCCACATCCTCGATCTGAAACTTCACAAACTTCCAGTTGGCCAAGTGAGTATCGACCATCACTATTGGACCTTGATAGGAAAGTTTTTCGAACATCTCCCTATCGGGAATCGAAGCCACGCCGTCCTTGAAGTCGAGCTTCTCCGGCGGGATTCGCGCTATTCCCGGTTCATCGCCCCGACTGCTGCCTCGACCACTTCGGCCCTTGCTGCTGCTTCGGCCGCCAAAACCACCGGGGCCGCCGAAACTTGGGCGCAGCTCGTTTCCATCAATCTTACCGTCGCCATTTTTGTCAAGTGCAGTCAGTGCTTTCTCGGCATTCTGTATTTCCGCAGCAGAGATTACCCCATCCTTGTTTTCATCCAAAGCGGTCATAACAGGAATAATCATTCCGCCCGGACCTCGTCCTCCACCTCGCGAAGGCTGCGCCTGCAAAGTGAACGCCATGGCAAACACCACTCCAACTGCTGTGAATCGGATTATTTGTTTCATAAAAAACTGCGGAAGAGAGATGCCTGTGTTTCCGAAAAAGTTACAGGCTAAATCAAATATTGATCGGCTCGATGCACTCAGGCACCTCAAAACGGGGATTATTCATCAGCGGCGTGACATAGTGCTCCTGCATCGGCTCGTCGTTGAACGGCCGCAATAACCGCTTTAAATCGGCCGCTTTGCTTTCGAGTGAAAGCCAATTGCCGTAGTCGGCAGGATGGACGATCACCGGCATGCGGTCGTGCACGCGCTTGGCCAAGCGATTGGGCGTCGTGGTGATAACGGTAAAGGTGCGTAGCGTCTCGACCTCCGCTTGGCCAAGCCCCGGCAACTCCGGCTCGGCAACCTGCTCCGGTATCATCCATGTTTCCCACAGTCCGGCAAGGCAGAACAGGTCGCCGTTACGCATTGAGTAGTAAACCGGCTGCTTGCCGCCTGGCCGCGATTCCCACTCGTAATAACCGTCCACCGGCAACAGGCAGCGCCTCCGCTGAAATGGCTTTCGGAAACTTGGCTTCTCGTCGATTGTCTCCGCCCGCGCGTTGGCCAACTTGGCCCCGATCGACTTGTCCCTGGCCCAAGACGGGATCAACCCCCACCGCATCGACTCCAGCCGGATGTCTCCCGGTTCGTGAACGGCCACGAGCGCGTTTTGGGTTGGCGCAAGGTTCAACCGGGGCGTGACCGGCGGTGCATCGCCCCTGGCCTTCACCTTCTTTTTGACCTTGTCCCTGCCGGAACCCTGTGCCACCCGACAACACATTTGGAGTTACTTTAGTTTGTTTAAATAATCGTCAATCTTCAATTTGGTGGATTCATCCATTTTGATGAGGGGGGGCCAGGTGCGGTGGTAGCCTTCGCCGGGGAGTTTTTTCGTGGCGTCGATGCCGAGCTTGCTGCCGATTGCGATGTCGGAGGTGGCGTGGTCGAGGACGTCGGCCGGGCCCTTGCTGAAAAGGCTGTCGCGCTGCGGGTCGGTGTTGGCGCAGAGGTGGAAGAGTACTTCACTGGTATTGTGAACGTCCACGCCATCATCAACAACGATGATGTACTTGGTGAACATCATCTGGCCCATGCCCCACAAGCCGTTCATGATTTTGAAGGCCTGCATCGGATAGGTTTTTTTGATGCTCACGAAGACGAGGTTGTGAAACACGCCCTCGGCCGGAAGCGCGATGTCCACAATCTCCGGGAAGGTCATCCGGAAAATCGGCAGGAACAGTTTCACGCTGGCGCTGCCCATGTAAAAATCCTCCATCGGCGGGATGCCAACGATCGTCGCAGGATAAACGGCGTGTTTGCGGTGGGTGATGGCAGTGATGTGTAAAACGGGATAAGGCTCAGGCAGGGTGTAGTAACCGGTGTGGTCGCCGAACGGCCCCTCGTCGCGGAGCGGTTCGGTCGGATCGACGTAGCCCTCGATGACGATGTCGGCGTTGGCCGGGACCTCGAGGTCGCTGGTCTCGCACTTCACCATCTCGACCGACCTGCGGCGGAGGTAGCCGGCGAGCAGGAATTCATCCAGCCCGTCCGGCAGCGGCGCGGTGGCGCAAAAGGTGTACACCGGGTCGCCGCCGAGGAAGACAGCCACCGGCATGCGCTCGCCGGTCTCGTAGTAGCGGCGGCCGTGCCGCGCGGCGACTTTCTGCAACTGCCAGTGCATGCCTGTCGATTGGCCGTCATAAACCTGCATGCGGTACAGGCCAAGGTTGCGGTCGCCGGTGTCAGGGTCGCGGGTGACGACGCAGGGCAGCGTGAGGAACCGCCCGCCGTCGAGCGGCCAACATTTCAGGATCGGCAGGTCGAGGAGGGAGGGAGGACTTGGATCGAGGGTTGAGGGGTCATCGACATCCGGTGCGCCTGGCCAAGGCTCGGTTCGCGGGGCCGGCGTGTCGAAGCGATGGGTGACCTCCTTGCACGGGCCGCTCCTGACGCGCTTGGGCTTAGCGTGACGCAGGGCCAGCGCCTGGCCAAGCAGCGCGACGGTTTCACGAACGCCGGTGGGCGGCTTGGCCTGGATGAGTAAGCCCAACTCGGCGGCAATGGCATCGACGCTTTCCGCGCCAAGCGCCATGGCCACGCGCCTGACTGAGCCCATCATGTTGATGGCAACCGGATGCGGTGAAATCCGGCCGTTGACGGTGGGTTGCTCGATGAGTAGCGCCTTGCCGCCGCCCGTTTTTTTCATCTCGCGATCGGCCAACTCGGTGATTTCCAACTCGGTGGCCAGCGGCTGACTGACGCGGGTCAGTTCACCCGCCTGCTCGAGGGCGTTCAGGAATGCCGCGTATGATTCGTAGGCCATGAGGAAGTGCTTATTCCGACACCGCAGCCAGGGAGGCGGAGTCAGGAGGCAGCTTATTGGCTCGACTCCGCTTGGCCAAGCCCTAGAATTCGCGTCCCCGACAAATCCAGAAATCCATGAGACAAAACACGATTCAACTCTTGGGCCGGTTGACTGCGGTCGCCGCCATGTGCCTCGCGCTTGGCCAGGCCAAGGCCAAGCCGAATGTGCTGTTCCTCTTCGCCGACGACCAATGCTTCGAGACAATCGGCGCGCTTGGCCTGACCGACATCGACACGCCGAACCTCGACCGCCTGGTGAACCGCGGCACGCAGTTCACCCGCGCGTACAATATGGGCTCATGGAGCGGCGCGGTCTGCGTGGCCAGTCGCCACATGCTCATCACCGGCCGGCACATCTGGCGGGCGCAACAGGCATCACAGGCGCTGCGCGGCAAAGGCAAAAACCTGACGCCCGGACAGCAGGCCACGCGCGAGTCGGAGTACGCCAACCTCTGGCCGCAGGTCATGGGACGCGCCGGTTACCAGACGTTTTTCACCGGCAAATGGCATATCCAGGCTCCTGCCGACAAGGCATTTCAAGTCGCCCGGAACATTCGCGGTGGCATGCCGAACCAGACGCCGAAGGGCTACAACCGGCCGCTACCCGGCAAGCCCGACCCGTGGAGCCCGTACGACGTGAAGTTCGACGGATTCTGGAAAGGCGGCAAGCATTGGAGCGAGGTGGTCGGTGACGACACGGTCGATTACATCGGCGAAGCCAAGCAGGACGAGCGGCCGTTCTTCATGTACATCGCGTTCAACGCACCACACGACCCCAGACAGGCGCCGAAGGAATACGTCGACCGCTACCCATTGAGCCGCATCAAAGTGCCGGAAAACTATCTCAACGAGTACCCGTACAAGGACTCCATCGGCTGCGGGGCCAATCTGCGCGACGAAAAACTCGGGCCGTTCCCTCGCACGCATCACGCGGTGAAGGTGCACCGGCAGGAATATTACGCGATCATCGAGCACATGGACGCGCAGATCGGGCGCATCCTCGACGCGCTGGACGCCTCCGGCCAGGCGGAGAACACCTATATCTTTTTCAGCGCCGACCACGGGCTGGCGGTCGGCCATCACGGGTTGTTCGGCAAGCAGAACCTGTACGAGCACAGCACGCACGTGCCGTTCATCGCGGTCGGCCCGGGCATCAAGGCCAGCCACAAAATCGACGCGCCGATCTACCTGCAGGACGTTATGGCCACTTCACTGGACATCGCCGAGGCCAAGCGCCCGGAGCAGGTCGAGTTCCAGAGCCTACTACCGCTGTTGCACGGCGAGACCGCGGAGTCACAGGTCAAGGCGGTTTACGGCGCATACCTCAGCCTGCAGCGCTCGGTGACGGTCGGCAACTGGAAGCTCATCCTTTACCCGAAAATCTCCAAGACGCGCCTGTACAATATCCGGAGGGATCCGCTCGAGATGACCGACCATGCCGGCGACAAGTCGAAGGCCAAGCTCATCAAGCGCCTTTACAAGCGCCTGCGGAAGCTGCAGCAGGCCAACGGCGACACTCTCGATCTCAATGCAGCCTTCCCCCACCTGAGCTAACCCTGCTTTGCCTACAACACCTTGAGCAATCTAATTGATCGAGCGGCGATACAGCGGACAACAATCTTCACAACACTTTTAATGCTTGGTCTTGGCCAAGCAGCAATCGCCGCCGAGCACTCCATCATCGCGCCGGAAAGCAAAGGCACTTTCCGGGGTCGTCCAACCGTCGCTGCTGCGCGCGTCAACCAAGCCCCCGACATCGACGGTCATCTCATTGACGAAACATGGAGCTTGGCTCAGCCGGCTGGCGAGTTCTTTCAAAAGGAACCCAAGCAGAATATACCACACTCACAGCGCACCGAGTTTCGTGTACTCTACAATAATGATACCCTATTCGTTGGCGTGTGGTGTTTTGATACGGAGGCCCGCAATATTATTGCCCACACCATGGAACGTGATGTTATGATGCGTTATGAAGACATGGTAAATATCACCCTTGATACCTTTCAAGATCGCAGGAATGGCTATGTATTCACAATTAATCCTAATGGAGGCAGAAGTGATGCAACTGTTAGCAACAATACTTCGCGCAACGGTGAATGGGATGGGGCGTGGAAAGCGAAAAGTAAAAAACATGCCTGGGGTTGGAGCACTGAGGTAGCCATCCCTTTCAAGTCATTGAGTTTTGACGAAAAGAATGACAACTGGGGAATCAACATCTACCGAAATATTGGTCGTTTTGGAGAACGGGGTCAGTGGGCTAACTCACGTCCACCCAATCGCAGTTATTATATCTCAGAGTGTGGCAACTTGACTGGACTGCATGGGCTAAAACAGGGGATGGGGCTGGATATCACGCCTTATGCAACGGGCAAATACAGTAAGGACTATGACTCCAATGATTCTGATCTACTTGGGGACTTTGGTTTCGATGTCCGCTATCGACTCACGCCCAGCCTGACTGCCCTAGCCAGCATAAACACCGATTTTGCAGAAGCAGAAATCGACACACGCCAGGTGAACTTCACACGTTACCCGCTGTTCTTTCCCGAGAAACGGCAGTTTTTCCTCGAAGACTCTGGCATCTTTGGTTTCGGAGGCGGAGAATCATCCCGCCGCCGGTCGGGTGCTCTGCTGATGCCTTTCTTCAGTCGACGTATTGGCCTAAGCAGCAATGGACAGATTGCCCCCATTCATTTTGCCGGAAAAGTGACAGGGCGTGTTAAAAACTACAACATTGGCCTGCTCGACGCGATGGTGGAAGGAGACAACCATCCTCGCAATGCTTTCGTCGGCCGCGTCAGTCGCAATGTATTCGAGCAATCGTCGTTCGGATTCCTGACCACCGTGGGTGATCCCAACTCGGATGAAATGAACTCGGTGACGGGTGTCGACTTTCAGTACCGCAACACTGACTTCATGGGGGGACACACCTTCGAGGTAAACCTTTATGCGCTTGGTTCCTACTCCGAGGATTTGGGCGGCTTGGAACCGGCCTGGGCAACCAACGCAAAGTTATATGACCGGAATATCGAACTGTCGGCCAGGGTGATGGAGATCGGCAACGACTTCAACCCGGCCATGGGCTTCGTACGTCGGCGAGGAACACGGCGTTACATGCTCGCAGCGGATTTCACACCCTACTTCGAGGAAATCAGTTGGTTGCGAAACACCCGCCACGGTTACGAGGCGGAGCTTTACACCGATCTCGGGAATGATGTCGTGAACACCAAGCAGACCTTCAACCTGGCATCCCTTTCCTTTGAAAGTCAGGAACTTCTCTCTTTTTCGGTCTCGCACTTTACTGATCGCCCGAAAAAGGACTTTGATATTTCGGATGGAACTGTCATTCCGGCGGGGGATTATGATTGGTGGAATGCGAGGCTTTCTTTGAATACCGGTTTGTATCGAAAGTTCGCCGCAGCCAACTCCTACACCGTGGGCGGGTTTTACGATGGCAACCGGCAACAACTTTCGTCTACACTCGTTTATCGTCCAACGAAACGGATTTCACTCACCTTGGATTACTCCTTGAACCTCATTGATTGGGAGCAATTTGAGGATTCAACTATTAATCTGATTTCCGGAAGGGTTCAGTACAGTTTTACCCCGGATCTGACCCTCTTCAACCTGATCCAGTATGACGACATATCAAATTCAATCGGGGTCAACAGCCGGCTGCAGTGGGAGTACAAACCGGGGGCAAAAATGTTCTTTGTGGTCAATCAGGGGTACGTCGACGAGATGACCGGCTTCGTGATCAAGGACCTTGAGGTGGTGGCCAAGGTTGGCGGACTGTTTCGTTTTTAATCATTGAGTGGAATAATAGATGGGGCATGTCTTTATAACCAAAACGCGATTTCTTCATGCACAACCGAGATGCTTTTACCGAGCATTAGCCTTGGCTTTTGGTGTGGTCCTTGGCCAAGCGTTGGCGGCTGAGATTCCCAAACCATCAGCGATCTCGCCTGAAAGCCGAGGCACATTTCGAGGTCGGCCCACCGTAAAGGCAGTGCGCGTCGACCAAGCCCCTGACATCGACGGCCATCTCATTGACGAACCATGGCACTTGGCCAAGCCGGCCGGTGAGTTTCTTCAAAAGGAACCCAAGGAGAATGTGCCACACTCTCAACAAACGGAATTCCGGGTCCTCTTCGACGACGATGCATTGTACATCGGCGTGTGGTGCTTCGACACCGAGTCTGATCGCCTTGTTGCGCTCAACATGGAAAGGGATGGTCATATGCGTTTTGAGGATGTGGTGATGATTACCCTGGACACCTTTTTGGATCATCGGAACGGCTACCAATTTTCGGTCAACACGAACGGAGCGCGCGGCGATGCCACGATCAGTAACAACACCTCCGTTAGCTCCGAGTGGGACGGGGCATGGATGGCAAAAAGCAGGCGACATGTCTGGGGATGGAGCACCGAGATCTCTATTCCGTTCAAGACCATTAGTTTTGACGAAACCACCGACACTTGGGGATTCAACATCTACCGCAACATCGGACGTTCTAATGAAAGCGCTTTGTGGGCCAACTCGCGCGCCTCAGTCCGAGGCTATCATGTGTCCGAATGCGGTGACCTGACCGGATTGCACGGGCTCAGGCAGGGGCTTGGTCTGGACATTACGCCATATGCGACGGGTAAATACCGCAAGGACTACGACGCAAAGGACTCGGATTTGCTTGGGGACTTTGGTTTCGATGTCCGGTACCGGCTCACTCCCAGCCTGACCGCCCTTGCCAGCGTCAACACCGATTTCGCGGAGACGGAAATAGATAGACGTCAGGTTAATTTAACTCGTTACCCCTTGTTTTTCCCCGAGAAACGTCAGTTTTTCCTCGAAGACTCCGGCATCTTCGGTTTCGGCGGTGGGGAATCGTCCAGACGCCGATCACGGGATTCGTCGGACACACTGTTGATGCCGTTTTTCAGTCGTCGAATCGGCCTGAGCAGTAAAGGACAAATCATGCCGATACACTTTGCAGGAAAGCTTACCGGCCGTATTAAGGATTATAACATCGGCCTGCTTGATGCCGTGCTCGACGGGGAAGACGGCCTGCGAAATGCTTTTGTTGGCCGGGTTAGCCGCAACCTTTTCGAGCAGTCATCCGTTGGCTTCCTGACCACCATTGGTGATCCCGACTCGGATGAAATGAACTCGGTCACAGGTCTCGACTTCCAGTATCGAAACAGCAACTTCTTGGATGGACGCACCTTTGAGGCCAACCTGTTTGCGCTTGGTTCCAGTTCGGAGGACTTGGGTGGACTGGAGCCGGCCTGGGGTGCCAGTACAAAACTGTACGACCGCAACATCGACCTCTCAGCCAGCGCAATGGAGATCGGCGATGATTTCAATCCGGCCATAGGGTTTGTTCGGCGCCGGGGCACTCGTCGGTACATGGTCGAGGCGGATTTTACAACCTACCACGACAACATCAGTTGGTTGCGGAACACACGCCATGGCTACGAGGCGGAACTCTACACCGACCTTGGAAACGACGTTGTGAATACCAAACAGTCGTTCGATCTAGTTTCACTCTATCTCAAGAGCCAAGACTATATATCGCTAAAGATGTCGCACTTGACGGATCGGCCCGCTGATGATTTTGAAATCTCCGACGGTTCGATCATCCCTGCCGGAGATTACGAATGGTGGGATGTTCGGTTGTTAGGCTATTTGGGCATGAACCGATTACTGTTTCTTAGGCCCATGTACAGGGTCGGCGGCTTTTACGATGGCACGAGACAACAGATCGAGCTTGAAACACGTTATATCCCATGGCCCAAGCTCCGTTTAAGCGTTGATTACTCCCTGAACCTGATCGATTGGGAGCAGTTTGAGGATTCCACCATCAATGTCATCTCAGGAATGGTCCAGTATAGCTTCACACCAGATTTGGTCCTATCGAACCTCATCCAGTACGATGACATCTCGAACTCTATGGGTGTCAACAGTCGCCTTCAGTGGGAGTACAAGCCGGGCGCGAAGATGTTTTTCGTGGTGAACCAGGGCTACGTGGACGAGATGACCGGCTTCGTGATAAAAGACTTCGAAGTCGTGGCCAAAATCGGGGCGCTGTTCCGCTTTTAGCGGCTTTCCGCTCGAACCCTGCTCCGCCACCACCCACAATGCGGTGTGCACTTGACCAAGCTCAAACTGCGTGACTTCCGGAATATTCGGCAGCTCGATGCAGCTTTCGAGCCGGGATTTCAGGTGCTGCTTGGCCGCAACGCGCAGGGCAAAACCAACCTGCTCGAGGCCGTTTACCTGCTGGCCACGCTCCGCTCGTTCCGCGGTGTCGGCAACGCACAGATTATCCGGCACGAGCAAAAAGCCTTTTTCGCCGGCGGACTCGCGCTTGGCCAGGCAGAGAGCGAAATCCGCTACTACTGGTCCCCTGACCAGCGCAAACTCACCGTCAACGAAAAGCCGATGCGCCGCATTACCGATTACCTCGGCACGCTTCGCACCGTTGTCTTTTGTGCGGAGGATTCACTGCTAGTTAACGGGCCGGCAAAGTCTCGCCGACGTTTCCTCGACCTGCTACTGACGCAGACTCGGCCCGGCTACCTCGAGTTGCTGCACCGCTACACCGAGGCGCTGCGCTCGCGCAACGCGCTGCTCAAGCGCGATTCGCCCGACCCCGCGCTGATCGACAGCTTCACCCGCGAGCTTGTCGCCAACGGCGAGAAGCTCATCGTCGCCCGGCGTGACCTCGTCAAAAAACTCTCGCCAATCATCCGGCTGGGTTACCGAAAAATCGCGGTCAAGCCGGAGGATGCAGACATCACCTACGCGCCAAGTGTACGTGAGGATCTCGCGGTAAGCCTGGCCAAGTCGAGAGCTCGCGAGCAACGACACCGCACGACACTGGTCGGACCACACCGCGACGAACTCAAACTGGCGCTCGACGGCCAGTCGGCGGCGCAGTACGCCAGCGAAGGGCAAAAGCGCACCTTTGCCATCGCGCTGAAAATGGCGCAGGCCGAGTACCTCGGCAGCATTCATGGCTCGCCGCCGATCCTGTTGATCGACGACGTGATGGGGGAACTGGACGCCGGGCGCCGGGCCGGCCTGATGCCACTGATCAGCCGCACCGGCCAGGCGCTTGGCCAGGTGTTTATGACCTGCACCGAGGAAAACTGGCCAGGCGAACTTTCCGGCAATCTCCACCGCTGGCAAATCGAGCAGGGTAGCCTGAAGAGAATGAATTGAGCCGCCGCCTGGCCAGGCGCTGTCGGGTCATTCGGAGAAAAGGCGGCCGAAGAGTTTGTTGAGCAGCACCTTCCAGGTAACCTTGGTGGCGATTCGGTCGAAGAGCGAGCGCAGGTCGCTGAGTTTCTCAACGTCCTTCACGGTGTAGTCCTCGATGTTGATATTGACGTCGCGGGATTTCCCGGCGTCGGCGAGATGGGTGAACTTCAGCCGCTCCCACGAGAAGGTCAGGGTGTCAATGGTGAAGTAGAGCGGTGACTCACCGAGCGCGTGCTGGGCCGACGACTTGGCCACGGCGTCCGGCAGCGAGATGAGGTTGCGCTCGCCTCCCTTGGTTTCCACGAGGTTGAACTCGGTGATGCCGATGCGCACCAGCCGGAAATGCGGCTTGAGCTTGCGCCGCACGTTCATCAACTCCGAGAAGTCGCAGTCGATGAACAGGTCGTCGATCTTGAGCATCGGCGCGCCGCCGTACTCGGGCAGATTCCAGATGGTTACGTCGTAGGCGGAGACGGTGGAGTTGAGCGGAAAACCGATCTCGAGCTGGCCGATCCTGGCATCCATCCCCTGCTCGCGAAACTCGCTGACGATCCACCACTTGGCCAGGGCGTCCTTGGTGAGGAATAGCCCGATTGCGACAACCAGTAACAAGATGAGCAGGCGAAACGCCCAGCGGAACAAAAACCGCATCAAGCGGACTTACCAAAAGCCGGCCCGACTGACAACGCGAAATACGGCTCAAGCCGGGCCGGGCTCAACAAACTGGAGCACCTCGCGATGGTTGAGCTTGCCGGTGCCGAGTTTGGGCAACTCATCCATCACCCGCAGGTCTCGCGGCACACAGAGGTTGGTCATTCCCGCCGCAGCGATGGCCTTGCGAATCTCGGCCAGTTTCAGTCTCGGCTCGTTGGTCACAGCGACGAGTTTCTCCCCCTTGTCAGCGTCCGGCAACGCCACAACCGCCACCTCGCATTCCTCGCCGTGCTGCGGGAACGCGCCGGCCAGCGCATCCTCCACCGCCGTCAGGCTCACCATCTCGCCACTGACCTTGGCGAAGCGCTTGGCCCGGCCTCGAACCCAGAAGTAGCCGTCGGCATCGACGTGGATGATGTCGCCGGTGTCATACCAGCCGCCGAGCGCCTGGAACGCCTCGTTGGCGTCGGCGTTGAGGTAACCCTTCATCACGTTAGGGCCACGGACGAACAGACGACCAGCATCCGCCACGCCATCGATTGCCTCGAGCTTCCACTCGATGCCCGGCAACAGCCTACCCACGGAGCCAAACCGGTTGTCGGCCTTGGTGTTGGCGCATATCGCCGGGGCGCACTCGGTCACGCCATACGCTTCCGTGATACGAACGCCAAACTTTCGCGCCCATGTGTCAGCCGTGGCCTGCTGCAGCTTCTCCGCGCCGGCGAGCAGGTAGCGCAGGTTGCGGAAATCGTACGGATGCGCCTTACGCGCGTAGCCGTTAAGGAACGTGTTCGTGCTGAGAAACATCGTTGCGTTGGAGTTATACACAGCGGTCGGGATCTGCCGGTACTGCAGGGGTGACGGAAACACGGTGGTACGAATTCCCCGGCACAACGGCAGCAGCGTGCCGACAACCAGGCCGAAGCTGTGAAACATCGGCAGGCAGTTGAAGAGGCTGTCGGTGTCCATAACGTCCACGGCGGCAAACAACTGCCGCAAATTGGCAAGAATGTTGCGGTGCGTCAGCTCGACCCCTTTGGGCACGCCCTCCGAGCCGCTGGTAAAGAGAATGACCGCCGTCCGGTCGGATGGGATGTTGAACCGCGCCTGGCCAAGCGCCAGCCGGTGCCGGAGGAACACAGCCAGCTTGGCCAAGCGGGAAACCTGTTTCCGGATGTCCTCGAGATAGATGAACTCGATGCCGGTCGCCTCCATCGGAGCCACGTCCAGCTTGGCCTTGGCCAGAAACACACGCGACGTGATGACCTGCCTCACCCCGGCCAACTCGGAACAGGTGAGCATCAGCGGTACGCCGCTGGAGTAGTTAAGCACGGCGGGGATCATGCCGATGCGCCACAGGGCAAGAACTGTGATCGCCGTGCCGTTCACATTGGGTAGCAGCACGCCCACCCGCTCCCGTCCCGGATCGAGCAGTCGCCGGAACCGCCCGCCCAGCACTTCCGCACCCACCATCACCATGCGGTGCCGGAGCGCCTGGCCGGTGACGTCCTCCAGTACCACCGTGCCAGGACGCTGCCGGGCCTTTGAGGCGATCTCGGTGAGCACATCGCTGTGGCCGTGATCCATCTCCACATGAAACTGATGCTCGATCATCCGCTCGCGTAGCCACCGCGTCAGTGCCTCGCGGATGTCGCTCGAACCGCTGAACTTTTCGACCGGCGCCTCCAGCACATCGCTGAAGTGGACGCTCATGGGCGGGAAGAGTTGCTTCCAGCCCGGCTGCCGCGACCACGGCAGGCGGTGCGCGTTTCGCAGGTGGCAGAGGATCAGCTTGGCATCGGTCTTGTGGAGGAGAAAACCGGTGCCCTCGAACAGTTTCATCAGGCAGCCGGTCTCGGAGATGCGTCCCTCGGCGAACAAAATCAGCCGGCCGCCGCCCTGCAGGAAGGTGGCCATCTCCTTCACGGAAAACGGCGAGGCATGATCCACCGGGAAGGTGTAGCGGTTAGCCATCACGAATCGGAACATCCAGTGGCTATCGGCCCTAGTGGAGGAGGTGACAAACCGCCAGTCCTCGCCCACGCACAGCCCGACCAGCCACCAGTCGAACCACGACACGTGGTTGGGGATCAGCAGCACCGGCCCTGGCGAGTCCAGCACGTCGTCGCCGTGAATGCGGAGGCGAAACAGAATGCGGGCCAGCAGTCGGCTGATAAAGCGGATGAACGGCATCGGCTCGGGGTCGAAAAAACTCCGCCGGTTGTAGCGGAGCCGCCGCCAAACAAAAGCCGAAACTGCGTTTGGCCAAGCAGATGATGGGGCGTGCTGTCCCCAGCGTGCCGAGGCAGTGCGGCCGGCTAGGACAGCCATACCTACCCTTCACTTGGACTTGCGGGCAGGTCGGGCGGCCTTGGCCTTGGCCGGGTACGCGCGCGCCTGGCCGTGCGGTAGGTGGTAGAAAAAACCGTCCTCCGCGCCGAGCAGCAGGTCCGGCTTGCCGTCGCCGTCCCAGTCCACAACGCACGGGCTGGTGCTGTGCGACGCCAACTGCCGTTGGCCAAGCGACCCCACACGCTTGAGGACGACATTGCCATCGCGGGTTTCGCAGTTGCGCCACCAGTCGGCGTTGACGGAATCGACCAACACGTCGAGCCGCCTATCGCCATCCCAGTCGGCGACAGCGATCTTTCGCCGGCCACTCTTGCCGGCAGTACCGGGGTTCAACTGGATCGGCCGGTTGTCCTCGTCCACGAAGATGCGGCGCGACGGCAACAACTCAAGTTCTCCGCCGGTGCGCCGCCGCTCAAACAACACAAGGTAGCCCTCGTGATCGAGCATCACCAAGTCGTTCAGCCCGTCGCCGGTGAAGTCCACCCCCACCGGCGTCGTGCGCCACTGGGTGACAAGTTGGTCGCCCCTTGGGTTCCACCAACACCACTTCGGCTTGGGCGGCGCGCTTGACCAGACGACCTCGACAGGCCGGGCGACAGCCAAGCGCGGCTGCGTGCGGCTGCCAGTGTTGCGATACCACAGCACCTCGCCCCAGATCGAGTTCACCAGCAGGTCAGGCAAGCCGTCGTGATCCCAGTCCGGAACGGACAGTGTCGTGTAGCCCCACTTCGCCTCGCACGGCCCTTGGATGCTGCCGTTGCCGCCGGCCTGAATGCGGATGACCTGGCCATCGGCCTCGAGGCGCCGGCCTGGTGCCCAGCGCGGCTTGGCTCCGCCGCCGAGGTTCTCAAAAAAACCTATGTAACCGGCGGTGTTGCCGCTCACGATGTCGTCGTCGCCGTCGCCGTCCCAGTCCACCGCCACCGGCGTGGAGAGCGCGCCGAACTTCACGCTCGCCGCCTGCTGCCGGAAAAATCTCGGAGCGGCAAAAAGCGGCGCGCTGCCATCCAGACGGCCGGTGTGCTCGACGAATGCCACGCGGCCGTCCTCCTGTCCAACGATCAGGTCCACGTCGCCGTCGCCGTCCCAATCGATCGCGGTCGGCACGATCATTTGCAGGTCCATTTTCAGCTCGTCGCCGTTGACCTGCCGAAGCCGTTGACCGACAAGGTAGCGGGGCTGCGTCCGTGAGCCGGCGTTTTCAAAATATGTCAGCCCGTCGAGAAACTCGCCGCAGATAAGATCCAAATCGCCATCGCCGTCGTAGTCCGCGAAGCTCGGTGTGGGCAACCCGTAAACATCCACCGCCGCGCCGCCCGCCTCGACGAACTGCTTGGGCGCGTAAACCGGCCTGACATTCGAGCCGGTGTTGCGCAACCAGTAAACGTAACCGTGCAACGGGCCGTTGATCCACTCGCCCCTGGCATTGTAGGCGTTGTCCCAGCCGTACTCTGTCCAGTCGCCCACGCCGACAACGAGGTCGACCCGGTCATCCCCGTCGTAATCCAAGAGGCTCCACTGGTTATTGCGAACGTCGTTCGAGTGAATGTTCTCCCTTGGGAACATCGACACCGAGTCGGCAAACCCTTTTTTGCGGAAGCCCACAAACTCACGACCCGGGATCAGTATCCGATCCCTGCCGCCAACGCGGGAGACGCTGATGCTGCGGTGCCCTTTGCCCAGCCTCACCCCCGGCTTGAACACCGGCATCGCGCCGCCGCCGGGATTCTCGAAAAAGTAGGTGCCATTGGACGGCAAATCCGGGCAGGACACCAGCAAGTCGAGATCGCCGTCGCCGTCGTAATCCATCGGCATCGGCCAGGCCCAAAGCCCGACTGCCAAGTCCACGGCCAAGCCGGGATTCCCGTAACGAAGCTGCTGCAGCCCAGTGGCCGCCTGGCCAAGCGCGCTGCCGCCAGCCAACAAACACCCAACAGCCAAGCTGATCCTCACAAAAAAACACATAACGGACTTCATCTCAACCATCCGTTGCGCCAGGAGATACGACAATTCCCAACTCAAGCCAAACGCTCCCGAATGTGGAGGGACTTTGTGCCGGAGCTTGATTCAAAATTGAACAGCGGACGAGCAGTGTGTCCCTTCAACCACCCCCGAGTCAAGCGCAACACACTGCGCTTGGCCAAGCGGCAGGCGGAGAAAACCTTCCTGCGATCGCTGCATTGACGACTGATTTGACATACGAACTGACTTGTTGCACAAACACCGCATGCCAAATCCTTGGACAGGAAAAGGGAACCCGTATTCGCGGCAGGAAGTTCGCGATCGTTTGCAGGCCACGCTGGATCGCGGTGAAGCCATCATCGCGGCGGGAGCCGGGACCGGAATCAGCGCCAAGTTTATCGAGCGCGGCGGCGCGGATCTGCTGATCATATACAACTCCGGACGCTTTCGCATGGCCGGCCACGGCTCCACCGCCGGGTTAATGGCCTACGGCGATGCCAACGCGGTTGCGATGGAAATCGGGGAACACGAAGTCCTGCCGGTGGTGGAGGAGATACCGGTCATTTGCGGTGTCCACGCCTCGGATCCCCGGAGGCGCATGTGGCATTGGCTGCTTCAGGTGAAGGAGATGGGCTTCTCCGGGGTTAATAATTTCCCGACACACTGCATTGTCGACGGGCATTTCCGGCAGGTGCTTGAGGAAACCGGCATGAGCTTCCAGAAGGAAGTGGAGATGGTTGCCCTGGCTCACAAGATGGATTTGTTCAGCATCGTCTACGTCGCCACGGCGGACGAAGCCAAGGCCATGGCGGAGGCTGGCGCCGATGCGATCATCGCCCATGTGGGCACAACCATCGGGGGATCGATCGGGGTTACGGGAGCTGTTTGCTCGATGGAGGATGCGGCCGCCCGGTGTCAGTCAATTTTTGACGGCGCTGCGCAGGTGCGAGATGACATTTTCCTGCTGTCGCACGGGGGGCCGATCTGCACGCCGGAAGAAGCCTCAGCCGTCAACGAAGCCACTGATGCCGTCGGGTTTGTGGGTGCATCCAGCCTGGAGCGCCTTGCGGTGGAAGATTCGCTGACTGAACTGACCCGGCGCTTCAAGAAGATACCGGTCAACCGCAGACCAGCGGACAGGTAACGAAAAAACATCATGGCTACAATCGCAGTCCTCGGCACGCTGGATACCAAGGGCGAAGAGCACGCATTTGTGGCGAACTTAATCCGGCAACGGGGCCACACGCCGTTGCTCATGGATGTCGGCACGCTCAAGCCCCCGACCGTGACGCCCGACATGACCCGGGATGACATCACCCAAGCCGCTAAAATTACCCTGGAGACAGGCGACCGGGGCAAGGCGGTCGCAGTAATGGCCAGGTGCGCGGCAGTGGTGTGCGCACAATTGGAGGCAGAAAACAAAATCGACGGGATCATCTCACTTGGCGGAGGAGGCGGCACCTCAATCGGCACAGCGGCCATGCGAGCCCTGCCGGTGGGCTTCCCGAAGTTGATGGTTTCGACTCTGGCGGCCAGCGAGCACGCGCCGGTCTACATGGGAGTAAAGGATGTGACGATGATGCCGAGCATTGTGGACATCTCCGGCCTCAACAGCATTTCACGTGAGATTTTTGCCAACGCTGTCGGCGCAATATGCGGCATGGTGGAAACCTACCCGCCAAAAGAGCAGGTCAAACCTCTCATCGTTGCCAGCATGTTCGGCAACACCACCGAATGTGTCAGCTTGGCCAAGGCCACCTTGGAAATCGCCGGGTACGAAGTGCTCGTCTTCCATGCCACCGGCACCGGGGGACGCACGATGGAATCCCTCATCGAGACGGGTAAAGTGTCCGGCGTCCTCGACATCACCACCACCGAGTGGGCCGATGAACATGTGGGCGGCATCCTCGGTGCCGGGCCGACACGCCTCGAGGCCGCCGCGCGGCATGGTGTGCCGGCAATCGTCACTCCTGGCTGCCTGGACATGGTCAACTTCGGCGCGCGCGACTCGGTACCGGAACAATTTGCCGGCCGAATCTTTTACGAGCACAACGCACAGGCAACACTCATGCGGACGACACCGGATGAGTGCGCCTCGCTGGGCCGGATTCTGGCGGAGAAGATCAACCTCTCCACCGGCCCGGTCACTGTGCTGTTGCCGCGAAAAGCCTTCAGTGTCATCAGCGCAGAAGGGCAGCCGTTTCACGATCCGGCAGCCGATGATGCCCTCTTCGCCGCACTCAGGGAGAAGTTGCGCGCCGACATCGAGGTCGTCGAACTGGACTGTGCAATCAACGATGCGGAATTCGCCGAAGCCTGCGCACAAGCCTTGCTGAAAAACATCAGCAACGGGGGCAAGCCATCAACCGCTTGACGGAGCGGACCTTATCGAGTTCCAAAGCTCCCCCTGGCTGCGATCCACCGTCATCGGACCGTCACTGTCTAGGCGAACAACTTGGTCACCGCCTCGCCCTTGACCAGTTCGCGCGGCTGCTTGAGGTGGTTGTAGACTATCGTGTCGGCGGGGATGCCGAAGGCGTGGTAGATGGTGGCCAGAAGCTGGGTCGGATGCACCGGATCCTCGACCGGCGCGGAGCCGGTCTTGTCGGACTTGCCGTGGACGTAGCCGCGCTTGATGCCGCCGCCGGCGATGACCGCGGTGTAGCAGTAGGGCCAATGGTCGCGGCCATCGGCGCTGTTGCTGTTGCCGGAGGTGCTCACGCCCTTCTGCGGGCTGCGGCCGAATTCGCCCACGGCGATAACCATGGTCTCATCCAGCATGCCGCGCTCGTCAAGATCCTCAATCAGCGCAGAGAGGCCAGTATCGAGCATCGGCCCTGACTGGTCCTTCATCCGCTTGGTGAGGCCTTGGTGATGATCCCACGAGTGATTGTCGCTGTTCGCGACCTTGGGCCATACAACCTCCACAACACGTGTGCCAGCCTCCACCAGGCGGCGGGCGAGCATGGCGCTTTGGCCGAAAGTGTTTCGTCCGTAGCGGTCGCGGATCTTGTCTGGCTCCTGCGAAAGATCGAAGGCGTTGCGGGCACGTCCGGAGACAACCAAGTCCAGGGCGCGAGCATAATAATCGTTGAGATTGTAACTGGCCACCGCCTTGTCGATTTCGGGCATGGCCTTGTTGATCGTGTCGCGCAGCCGGGCGCGTCGCCTCAGACGCATGGAAAAGACATCGGGCTGAAGCTGGAGATCGTCGATCTTGACCTTGTCCATCTTGCCCATGTCCATGTCACCGCCAGGTGGGTAGAGGTAGTAGGGATCAAACGCGCGCCCGAGGAAGCCAGCTGTGCCGGCCTTGCCAACGACGTTGCTCTCCTGCAGCGGGCGCGGCAGCATGACAAAGGGCAGCATCGGCTCGGTGACCGGCTTTAGCCGGATGATCTGCGAGCCGAAGTTCGGAAAATCCTTGGGGCTGGGCGGCTCAAGCTGGCCAGATGGGCTTACCTTGTCCGTGGTGTAGCCGGTCATCATCTGGTAGATGGCCGCCGTGTGGTTGAAGAGCCCAACCGGCGTGTAGCTAACCGAGCGGATCATCGAGATCTTATCGTTCACCTGTGCCAAGCGCGGCAGGATCTCGGTGAAGTTGACGCCCGGGATCCTCGTCTTGATCGGTTTGAACTCGCTACGCACATTATCCGGCACGTTCTCCTTTGGATCCCACAGGTCGAGATGGCTCGGCCCACCCTGCAGGTAGCAGAGGATGATGCTTTTGGCCTTGCCCCATCCGGGGCCGCCGCCAGCATTGACTTCCTTGGCCTTCGCCTGCAACTCGAGCATACCGCCGAGTGAGAGCCCAAGGACGCTGGAGCCCCCAAGGCGCAGCAGATCGCGTCGTGACATGCCCAGATGGCTGTCGCACAAGTCTTTTCCGAATTCACCTGGTACTCGTATCATTGTCTTGCTCCTTTTTTGTGATTCTATGTTATTGTGTCAAATATTTCGGCCTAGCGATTGAACAAAAATGCCGGGTTGTTAATGAGTGCCCAGGCGATGTCCTGCACACCGTAGAGACGCTTATTGTCGAGTTGCTTGGTGCTCAGGTCGACCGCACGCTTAAGGTCAACCAGACCGGGGTCGGGCAGCAACGGCTTCTCGGTCCGTGCCAGTTTCTCGCGCAATTCCGTTAGCTTGGGATCGGTGGGGCGCGGTTTCTTTGAGTCGGCCAGTTCTGTCTGGTGTTTCTTCAAACCGGTATCCTGGCCGCGGAAATGATCCAGCAGCGTCTTGTTTTGCTTGGCATCACGCTTTACAGGCACGATGGCCAACAGGTCGCTGATGTTTTTGGGTAAACCAAAATCCAGCGGTTTCGCCGAGTCGGTAAGTGAAAGGCGAAACTTACCGAGTTGAAATTTGTTGTCCCGATGCTCTTGCTTCATGACCACGGTGATGATGATGTCTCCTTCATGCTTGATCGGTTCCTTGAAATCAAAAGAGGCCAGATGATCCTTGCCCTTCTGTGGAGACACAGCCCAGCCGTTGTTTACGTCGGACAGTTTGCCATCAATGGCGGTTTTTACATCGTAGTTGTTCTGGCTGAAATCCGCCCGTGCATTCTCCAGTACAATTTTTTTTCTTTCATCAGGCCTGGCCTTGGGTGCCCAGTAAACCTCCAGCTCGGTCAGTACAAAGTTGCCGTCATTCGGCGCACGCCCTGGCCCGTTTTTTGGCAGGCGCTTGTCCATGAGCGCCTCAATGCGAAGGCCGGTGAATCGCGCAATTGTTGCCCCGGGGATCTTGAGCTTTGCGAGGGCGGCCTTGGCGGCCTTGGCGGCAGCACGTTTGCTGGCTGCTTCATCCCGTTTGACACTCAAATCCGCCTTGGCCTTTTCTTGAGCTACCCGGATGGCGGCGATTGACTTCCTTGCATCGGCAACCGCTTTTTGCGTTGTCTCGTAAGCGCCTCTGACCTTGGCGGCCTCAGCCTTGAGAGGGATTAATTCCTTCTCTGCGTTGGACTTGTTGATCGGCGCCACATCAAAGGCAGCGTTGGCTCTGGCCACCCGTGCCTGGACGACCTCCTGTTTTTCGGCGATGAGCTTGTCGAGTACGGTCTTGGCGGCCTTAGCAGCCTTGCGCTTGGCCAAAACCTCGGTGTGTAAACTGGCACGGTCTGTCGTTTTTTGGGTGGCTGCCACGGCAGCTTCAGCCGATTGGGAGGCCATCTCAGCAGCCAGAAATGCGTCAAGGGCATTCTTCACCTCGTCGTTGACACCCGCCATGGCCTGGTCGGCATTGGCTTTTTCGATCGGTGCCCTGGCCGAGGCTGCATTCGCAGCAGCAAGTTTGGCCTCGGTTGGCCCTAGCTTTTCGGAAACAAGCTTGTCGAACTGAGCCTTGGCCACAGCCTGCCGTTCAAGTATTGATGTCAGATCGATTTCCTGTTTCTTCAGTTCAGCGGCTAGTTTCGTGGTTATGAGCTCAACCTCAGTAGCAACTGAATCGGTCTCACTGGCCACTTCATTTGCGTATATTTCCGCATTTCTGAATGCGCTGTTGATTGCCCTGTTTGATTCGCCCTTGGACGTGCTGAGCCTGCTCTCTGCCGTAACGGTGAACGTGTCGTTGCCGTTCTTGCCCGTGGCGAAAATGACGCCCTCCTTTTCCTTCGTGAGCGTGGTGCCAATCTTCGACTTTAATTCCTTCGCTTCAAGCACCGTCCAGGGTGTCTTGTTGCCGCCGCTTCTTATCCATTTCCCGAATCGTGCTGGCACCGTTTTCTCGTAATCCTGCAGTACCCTCTCGGCTGCTGCGATGGCGTTCTTCTGTTTTTTGTCTGCCTCAGCCTCGCGCGCAGCAATCGATTTCTCATAGTCTTCCAAAATCTTTTTCGCCCGGACAATGTCCTCCTGGCGCGCGGCCTCACGCCTGGCAATGACAGGCGTGAGATCCTGCTCATACCTTGCCAGTTCCTTGAGCAAAATCTGATGCTCAGGCCCTATGGATTTCATGAGCTCGACACCGACCTTGGTTTCCGTGTCGGTGGCTGGGCGGTTCAGGATGCGCAAATACAACTCGTTGACGAGGGCGTGGTCATCCTTGTTTTCCTGCACCATCTTTACGAGGGCGTTCTTTGGGTCACTGAGGGCGGCGTTGACGGTGGGTCCGGTCACCAATGCCATCACGGGCCCGAACTGCATGCCACCGGCGCGTTCGCAT
>Ga0208129_1000109_pt1 | contig 34030 bp, 26 predicted proteins | sample ETNtaG_13_FD_185759 | JGI IMG/M metagenome (GOLD analysis project Ga0208129, IMG submission 185759) | Marine microbial and viral communities from oxygen minimum zone, Eastern Pacific Ocean - ETNP201306PF47B (SPAdes) (version 2) | ecosystem: Environmental > Aquatic > Marine > Oceanic ...
CCCGGTCGTGGTTCTACCCCACGTTTCGTTGTCGGAGAGTTATGACGACAACGTTTTTCTAATGAGCGACGAGCAGGGAAAGATCGATGATCTGGTGACCACGGTCTCGCCGGGCATCGGCCTGCAGTTTGGCGAAAACATCCTCGACAGCAACTACATCGGGCTCGACTACACCATGAGTCAGCAGTGGTATGCAGAGCACGACGAACTCGACAGTGACAATCATGCCCTGACTTTCGCCATCAATTACCTGAAGGAAGGGAAGTTCACATTCACTGGAGGTGACATGATTCGTTTGGACAACGCCTTGTTGAAAGGCCGTGAGAGATCTTATTTTACCGATTTGGACGAAGGCACGCCAGAAACCAGGAGCATTCTGATCGAGCGCAAGTCGTTCAACGACCGATACCGTTTTGAATACACGATCAGCCCGAAAACCAGCGTTTACGCTGCCACATCCTACAATGCCTCCGATTACAGTGAGGAACCACACTACTACTATCAGGATGTTTTTGGCACCCGCATACCGTATTCCTACTTTGATGTCGCCAACTGGAACAACACGGTTGGTTTTGGCTGGCAGGCTTTTGCCAAGATCAAGCTCTACGGCAGTTTCTTTTATGGCATTTCGATGGTCGAAACCAACTTGGAAAGAATGGGGGAGCGACCAGACTCCGATTTTTTCGGCGGTCACATCTCCGCTGTGGGTGATTTTTCAGAGAAATTAAAGGGCAAGGTACAGGTGGGTTATCAGACCCGCCAATTTGATCGCCTCTCAAATGGATACGGAGGGGGCTCGCACGGCCTGCCTATTTTCGAGGCAGAGGTGGATTACGATTTTACCGAGAAAAGAACGGCCTCACTCACCTACAGGCATGGGGGCAATGTTTCGATCGAGAGCCCGGATTCCGCAGTGACCTCGGATTATATTATTTTGGAGGTTACTCAACAAATCGGTACGACAGGCAAACTCAGCGCCAACTTCGGCACCACTTACGAATTGGACACCTACGAAACCCGGGATGCACGAGAGTACCAATATCTCAGGATGAACGCAGGGGTCTCCTACAGTTTCAACCAATGGCTCAAATCAAGCCTAAGATACGATTTTGAGATGTTCGACAGCAGCGAGGGGAATATTGACTATAACGTCAATCGCGTTATGTTGGCCCTTTCGGTGGGCTATTAAGATGAAAGCTTTAACAAAATCGGTTCAGCAAGTGGGTTGCGTGATTGCCGTGTGCGTTCTGCTTGGCCAAGCCGCGTTTGCCCAGGATGCGGCACCAGCCAATGCCAAGGCGGGCACCAAGGTGGATACCGACCGCAAAATTGAAGCGCTCGACATGCTCACGGTCAACGTGTTTGGTGAGGAGGAGTTCAGTGGCACAAACAACAGCGGATTGGAGTTGAGGGTTTCATCGACCGGTGAAGTGACGCTTTACCTGCTGGGCAGTGTTCAGGTGGCCGGAAAAACTCCCGCCGAGGCGGAGAGACATATTCGTGATCTGCTCAAGAAGGATTACATCCGCGACCCTCATGTTTTGGTGCTCGTCAAGACCTACCGTGTCAGCAACGTCACTGTGATGGGGCAGGTAAGCAGCCCCGGCCTGATCGACCTGCCAGCGGAACGGCGGCTGGACATTCTGTCGGGCATTGCGCAGGCGGGCGGGTTCACCAAGTTGGCCAAAACGAGCAAGATTGACCTGACCCGGGGAGGCGTCACCGAAACCTACGATTTGAATAAACTCAAAAGAGAGACCAATCCGGCCAAGAAAATCTGGCTGAGTCCGGACGACCTGATTTACGTCCACGAATCTGCATTTTAATCGTGCCCATGGAGCAACAACAATTTGGGGAACCGAGGGAGGAGGGGCTTTTTGAGGAGTCCATCAATCTTCGCCATTACTGGCACATTATTCTTGAGCGGCGCTGGCTTGTGGCTGCCACATTTCTGGTGGTGATGGTGCTGTGCGTGTTTTATTTGTTCACCGCCACGCCCATATTCTCGGCGACAACCCGGCTGCAAATCGACAATGAAACAGAAAACTCGATGCGCATGGAGTCGTTCGTAATGGAGGGTAGGCAGGGGCAGGATTATCTGCAGACCCAATACAAGAACCTCCAAAGCCGTTCGCTGATGAAGATGGTTCTGGCCGAAACACTGCAGAACGCCAAGATTCTGGAGGGTGTCAAATCCGGAAAGCGTACTCCGAGTCAACTGGCCGCCTATGCTAACGCTGCGTTAGGTGACTTATCATCCGACATAGACAAAAAATTGTCCGGCTTGGCCAAGGAGGAAGTGGAGCAGCGGCTTGAACAAATGGCAGTGGCCGGTTTTTTCGGACCAACAGGATACTCGAGCGGCAATGCCCCAGCCTTGACCAGGGAGGAGAATAAGCCACTTGTTCTCGGCAAGTTTGTCTTTCCGGAAAAGAAGGAAGAGGACGAGAACGAACCCGTTATTCCTCCCAGCTATGAGTCACTGCTCGGCAGGGTTTCGGGTGGCGTGACTATTTCTCCAATCCGCCTCAGCCGATTGGTGGACGTTAGTGTGGAGAGCCCGAATCGCAACGAAGCGGCCATGATCGCCAACACGATCGTTTCCAAGTTTCTTGAGCAGGACAACACACGCAAGCGCGGCAAGCTGACCAACGCCGTCGATTTCCTTCAGACGGAGGCCGCTAATCTTAGCGACAAGGTTCGGGATAACTTTGGGGAGCTGCTGAATTACAAGAGGGAAAATGACATCATCTCCCTTCAGGAAAGTCAGAACGTAACGTTGCAGGCGTTGATCCAGTCCCAGACCGACTACGATACTGCTCACAGCGCCGAGGTCACAGCGGTGGCTGCAGCCGAAGAAGCGATCCGGATTTTTGAAGAAACCAAGCAGAATGGAACCATCCCATCTGTGGCTACCGATCCGGAGGTCAGAAAAATTCGTGGCGATCTGGCCTTGGCTGAAGCGGAACTGGCCCAACTGCTGAAGCGTTACCTTGAAAAATATCCCAAGGTCATCGAGAAACGCGCCCAGATCGAGTCGCTGAAAGATGGCTTGGCCAGTTCCGAGAAGCGAATTTTTGGTTCTATCCTAAACATAGCCCAGTTGGCCAAGGCAACCGCCTTGAACTTGAATGGAGTGTTGGAAATTCGCAAATCCGAACAGCAGGCAATGAACCAGAAGAGCATCCAGTACTATGCGCTGGAACGGGAGGCCAAGCAGTCCGAGACGTTGTACAATCTAGCTCTTCAGCGCCTGAAAGAAACCGAGTTGCAGGAGAAGGATATCGTCCAAAACATGCACGTCATCGACTTGGCCACGGCGCAGATGGCTCCGATCAAGCCGAAGAAAATGTTGACCCTCTTCCTCGGTATTGTGGGCGGCCTGGGGGCCGGCTTTGGCCTAGCCTTCTTCATGAACTTTCTCGATGACTCGATCAAGAGCCAGGACGACGTGGAGGCTTATCTCAAGCTGCCGTTCCTCGGATATGTTCCCAACATCAAGACCACCAGCGTCATCGAGCGGGATTTGCAGGCGCACCTGCATCCGCAATCCAACTCAGCGGAATCGTTTCGCACCATTCGCGCGGCCATTGCGCTTTCGCATCGCGCCGGAGATCTTCAGGTGATGGCCGTCACCAGCACCGTTCCCGCCGAGGGCAAGTCCCTTGTTGCCAGCAACCACGCCATCGTGACGGCGCAGACCGGCGTCAAGACGTTGCTGGTGGATTTCGACCTTCGCCGCCCCTCCGTTCACAAGGCGTTCCAGCTGCAGAGTCCTCGCGGCCTGTCATCGTATCTGCTTGGCAAGGTCGACAGCATTGATGAAATCGTTCACCACGCCGAGGTGCCGAACCTGGACGTCATTTGTTGCGGCGCGGTTCCCAACAATCCGTCGGAGCTGGCCGGTTCGCAGCGGATGCGTGATTTCATCGAGGAGGTCAAGAAGAAATACGACAAGATCATGTTCGACTGCCCACCGGTCTCGGCTGTCAGCGACCCGCTGATGATTGCCGCAGCGACGGACGGGATCATCTTTGTGAGCAAGTTCAACAAGATTCGCCGCGAGCACGCCCGCAAGACCGTGCAGCGAATCCAGGATGCCGGCATCAACATTGTCGGTGTCTGCATCAACGATCTCGATTTCGAGGGCAAGGATTCCTACTACTACTCCTATTACTATTACCAGAACCGCTACTACGCGAGTCACTACAAGAGCGACAAGCCGGACGGCAAAGATGGTAAGGAAGGGGAACCTGACTCGAAGAAGCCTGAAAAGGAATCAAGCGCGGCTTGATCGCTTGGCCAAGCGTTTGGTCAGTCCCGCAATGTTTTCACCCCGCTCCTAAAGCCACGCCGCCGGATGGAGCTTTCCTCGCTGAACCCCGAGCAACGGCAGGCTGTGCGCACCGTTGACGGCCCGTTGCTCATCCTCGCCGGTGCCGGCACCGGCAAGACGCGCGTCATCACCAGCCGCGTGGCTTACATGATCGCGCGCGGCATCCGGCCCGGTAACATTCTTGCCGTCACTTTCACAAACAAAGCCGCCCGCGAGATGCAGGAACGTGTAAAAAGGCTGGTACCCAAGCGGCGCTTGACGGATGGGAACGGCCAAGCGGAGAAGCCGACGATCTGCACATTCCACTCGCTGTGCGTCCGCATCCTGCGTCGGCATATCACGAAGCTTGGCTACAAGAAAAATTTTGTTATCTACGATGCCGCTGAGCAACTGGGCGTGGTTCGCCGCATCTTGAGTCAGATTTCACTTGGATCGAGAAAGCCGGATCCCGGTGCCGTTCTGTCGCTGATCAGTCGCTGGCGAAACACCAATAGCGATGAGCTCGTTGCCGAGGATGAGGACTTGGCCGCCTTGGCCAAGCGCTTGGTTTCGACCTATCAACAAACACTCAAGGCCAGCAACGCCGTCGATTTCGATGACCTGATCCTGCTCGTGCTGCGACTGTTTGCGGAATGCTCCAAGGCGTTGAACGAATGCCGCGAGCGTTACCACTATATCATGGTGGACGAGTATCAGGACACCAACCATTCGCAATTCCAGCTCGTGCACAGTTTGGCCAAGACACACCAGAATTTTTGCGTCGTCGGCGACGATGACCAGAGCATTTACGGATGGCGCGGTGCCGAGGTGGCCAATTTGCTCGATCTCGATAAACATTTTCCAGATGTGCAGGTGGTTAAGCTTGAGCAAAACTACCGCTCCACCAACTCGATTCTTGAGGCTGCCAACGCGGTTATCAAAAACAATGTCCAGCGGCGCGCAAAAAAACTTTGGTCTGACAAGGGCGCGGGGGAGCCGATCATGCTTTGGGAGTTTCGCGATGATGAAGAGGAGGCGCAGGCGCTGGTGGAGGAGATCAACTACAATCGCAGCATCAAAAAGATAAAGTGGCGTGAACAGGCGATTCTGTTCCGGACCAACCAGCAATCTCGCCCGCTCGAGACGGCTCTGCGCAAGGCCGAAGTCCGCTATAATCTGGTCGGTGGGCAGAGTTTCTTTGACCGGCGCGAAATCCGCGATTTCGTCTCGTACCTTAAGCTGTTCCTGAACCCCGACGACGATAGCGGACTGCTGCGCATCGCAAACGTCCCGGCCCGGGGCCTCAGCAACACCACGATGGAGAAGTTGCTCGGCTTGAGCCAGGAGCGCGGTAGTTCGGTGTTTGCCGTGATGCGCGACGAGTCAGCGCTTGGCCAATTTCAGCGGCGTACAGTGGAGAGCATCCTCGACTTTGTAGAACTGGTGGAGTCGACCAACGAGCGATTGAACCGTCCGATTGCATTACACTCGGCAAATCCGCTCAAGGCGTGGTGCACGGCGTGGCTCGATGAGGTGGAGTTGTTCCGTGAGATCCGGCGGATGGAGAAGGACGAGGAAACCGCCGAGAACCGTGTGCGCAACATCGTCGATCTGCTCGACTCGATGGATCCCAATTTCGTCCCGGCAGATCGCTCCGTGCCGGAACGGCTGCACCGCTTCCTCGAGCACATCTCGCTCGATCGCGAGCGCGACGAAGAGGACGAAGCCGGTGACGCTGTGACACTGATCACGGTGCACAGCTGTAAGGGACTGGAGTTCCCCCACGTGTTCATCGCTGGCGTGGAGGATGGTCTGATCCCGCACGCCCGCTCGAAGGTTGAGGGGACGCTTGACGAGGAGCGACGGTTGTTTTACGTGGCAATCACGCGGGCGCAGAAGACGCTGGCCATGAGCCACTGCAAAAACCGCAGGAAATTCGGCGAACAAATTCCCTGCCACCCCTCGCCGTTTTTGAAGGAAATCCCCGAGGAACTGATCGTGCACGGCAACGAGGCGGAGCCGGTCTCGGAGGAGGAGGGGCTCGACTTTTTCGCCAACCTCAAGGCATCACTGGAGTGATCGCGCTTTCCTTCGTTTTGGGGCTCATTTAGGCTTCGCGCTTCGCTGCCGCTTGGCCAGCGAGCCGATTGAGATGGGTAACACAAATAACAATTCTGTAGAAGCCGACAATGGTAAGGCCAAGCCGGATCCGCTCGATTTCATCCGCGAGATCGTCGCCAACGACCTGGCCAGCGGCAAGCATACCTCGACGGTGACGCGCTTTCCGCCGGAGCCCAACGGCTACCTGCACATCGGCCACGCCAAGTCGATCTGCCTCAACTTCGGCATCGCGCTCGAGAACGAGAGTGGCGTCTGCCACCTGCGGTTTGACGACACAAACCCGGCAAAGGAGGACGTGGAGTACGTTAACTCCATCAAGGAGGACGTGCAGTGGCTCGGCTTTGACTGGGGCAAAAACATTTTCTTTGCTTCCGATTATTTTGAGAAGCTGTACGACTTTGCCGTCGAGTTGATCCGGGCCGGCAGGGCGTTTGTCTGCGAGTTGACGCTGGACGAGATCGCCGAGCACCGCGGCACGCCGACCGAGCCGGGCAGGAACAGCCCGTATCGCGACCGCTCGCCGGAGGAGAATCTGGAGCTGTTCCAGCGAATGCGCGACGGCGAGTTCGATGATGGCACACGGGTCTTGCGGGCGAAGATCGACATGGCCTCGCCGAACCTGCACATGCGCGACCCGGTGCTGTATCGCATTCGCAAGACGCCGCATCATCGCACCGGCAACAAGTGGTGCCTCTATCCGATGTACGACTTCACGCACTGCCTGTCGGACTCGATTGAGGGCATCACCCACTCGCTCTGCACTCTGGAATTCGAGGTGCACCGGCCGCTCTACGACTGGGTGCTCGACAACGTGACCATCGACTGCCGTCCGAGGCAGATCGAGTTCGCGCGGCTCAACCTCACCTACACCGTCCTCAGCAAGCGCAAGCTGCTGACGCTCGTCGAGGGGGGGCATGCCGGTGGTTGGGATGATCCCCGTATGCCGACCGTCTCCGGGCTGCGTCGCCGGGGCTACACGCCGGCGAGCATCCGCTCATTCTGCAAGACCATCGGCATGACCAAGTTCAACAGCCTCACCGACGTGGCGCTGCTCGAGCACAGCATTCGGCAGGACTTGAACGACACCACGCCCCGCAGAATGGCAGTGCTTCGTCCGCTCAAGGTCGTGATCACCAATTTCGACGAGGGCAAAGTCGAGGAGCTCGACGCGGCCAATCATCCGAAGGATCCTGACGCTGGAACGCGCACAGTGCCGTTCACGCGCGAGATTTACGTGGAGCGGGACGACTTCATGGAGGAGCCGCCAGCGAAATTTTTCCGCCTCGGCCCGGGGCGCGAAGTGCGGCTGCGCTTCGCCTATTTCATCACCTGCAACGAGGTCATCCGGAACGCCGCCGGGGAGGTCACCGAGCTGCACTGCACATACGACCCGGAGACGCGCGGCGGCAACGCGCCGGACGGCAGGAAGGTCAAGGGCACCATCCACTGGGTGTCCGCTGCGCACGCGCACGAGGCGGAGGTGCGGCTGTACGACCGGCTTTTCACCGTTGAGAATCCCAATAAGGAGGAGGACGGCGAAACGTATCTCGACCACCTCAACCCCGGTTCGCTGGAGGTGATCTCCGATGCCAGGCTCGAGCCGGGCCTGGCCAAGGCCGAGCCGGGCGAGCGGTTTCAGTTCGAGCGCCTGGGCTACTTTTGTGCCGATGTCACCAACTCGCAGCCCGGGGAGCCGGTATTCAACCGCACCGTCACGCTGCGGGATACTTGGACCAGGCAGCAGGGAAAGAGGTGAGCCGCCCGGCGCTTGGCCAAGCGTGTTGCCTTTTGTCCGTGAATGACTACATTCCGCGTGTGGGCTTGGATGCCACCAAGGAGGCGCTCTGCCAAAAAACCTGGGATGGGGGGCGTGTGAGTGCCGACGAGGCGGTGCAGCTTTACGAGCTGCCGCTGCCGCAGCTTGGCGCGCTGGCGGATCGCCGCCGTCGATTGGCCAAGGCCGACGCCTACGGCGGGCGCGGCAACGACATCGTCACCTACAACATCGACCGCAACATCAACTACACCAACGTCTGCGATGCGTACTGCAAGTTCTGCGCGTTTTGGCGGACGGAAAAACAGGACGACTCATACGTGATCACCCACGACGAGATCGACCGGAAAATCGAGGAGACTATCGCGCTGGGTGGCACGCAGATTCTGATGCAAGGCGGGCATCATCCGAAGCTCAACAAGCAGTGGTACCTCGATCTGCTCTCGCATATCCGGGACAAGTTTCCACATATCAACATTCACGGCTTCAGCCCCAGTGAGTTCATCCATTTTCGTGACGTGTTTGGCGAGCCGCTGGAGTCGCTGATCCGGGATTTCCGCGACGCCGGCCTGGGCTCGATCCCCGGCGGCGGCGGCGAGATTTTGATTGATGAAGTCCGCCAACGCATCTCGCCGCTCAAGGCGATGAGCGATGACTGGCTGGAGGTGATGGCCGTGGCGCACAGGCTGGGCATGGCCTCGACGGCGACGATGATGTTCGGCCACGTCGAGTCGCTCCGGCATCGGATTGAACATCTCGAGCGTGTCCGGCGTCAGCAGGACGAGACAGGAGGTTTCACGGCGTTCATTGTGTGGACATTCCAGGCGGAGAACACCCGGCTCAAGGCGACGCCGGTCGGAGCCCATGAATATTTGCGGATGCAGGCGATCAGCCGAATCTACCTCGACAACATCCCGAACATCCAAAGCTCGTGGGTGACGCAGGGGCTCGAGATTGGCCAGGTCGCGCTGAAGTACGGCGCGAATGACCTGGGCAGCATCATGATCGAGGAAAATGTGGTTTCCGAGGCGGGTACGACTTTTCAAATGGGCGTCGCGGATATGAGGCGCCTGATCGAGGGCATCGGCTACGAGGCACGGCAGCGCGACAACTGGTATCGGCTGGTCGATGGTCAAGCCGCAGCAGCGTGACAAACAACAAGCGAAAACAAACGAATCGGTGGCAGCGCTTGGCCAAGCGCTGCATCGGCCTGGTCGTTGGCTTGGCGTTGGCGACGGCGGCCGGGTGCCAGTCGTCGAAGCAGGATACATCGGCGTCTCTTGCGAAAAGACGCACGGCCCGCCCATCTTCTTTCCCGCAAACCAACAGGACATTCAGCCTGAGCGATCGGGTGGAGTACAGCGCCGCCTACGACAAGGAACTCGAGTTCATCTTCCGCCTGTCCGAGAAGGGCAAGTGGGAGGAGGCCGAGGCCGAAGTGGGCTTGCTACTGCAGATACACCCGAAAGACCCGACGCTTCTGCGGATTGGTGAGTGGGTGGCCACACAGAAAAAACTGCTTCGCCAGCAGGCCATCGAGGATCGCATCCGCACCATCGATGCCAAGCAGACCGGGATGAACCCATCGATCAAGGATATCTGGAAGGATAACAAGAGTCGCGGGTTGCCGCCGCGCAAGGACATCCGCGATGTCCTTGAGATGATCCAGGCCGAGCCGTACGTCCCGGAGACTTATGGAAAAACAATTACGAAACAGGGATTTTTGTTTGATGCACGAAGCAAACTCGGCCGCATGTCCGGCCTGCTCGACAACACGGTGTCAATCCAGACCGATGAGCAAACCGTGAAGGACATTCTTTTCGACATCGGTGGCAAAGAGGGCATCAACTTTATCGCCGATCAGGGGCTTGCGCCGCTGGAGCAAAAGCTCACGCTCAACATCGACAGGGTGAAGTTGGGTGAACTGCTGAGCTACATTTCGCGCAACGCAGGTGTGCAGTTCCAGGTTGGGGAGGACCTGATCTGGGTGATCGACAGCAAAGCGTCTAAGGAATTGATCGAGCAGACGCGGTTTTACCGGTTGCGGAAGGGCTTCATGATGCCGGCACAATTTGGGCCGGAAGAGACCACCCTGGTGACCATGAAGCCGGAGAAAGGTCCAACCACCATCACCGAGACGGCCAAGTACAAGATGTTCGTCAACGACAGCATCACGAAAAGACCGTCGATCGAGGATGCGATCACGACGTTTTTCAAGGGCCCGGAATATATGATCGACTACGAGCGGAACCTCATTGTCGCCACCGGCTCGCCGGCGCAGCTCGAGGTTCTGGAGCGAATCATCGAGGAGTTTGACCGTCCGATTCAGCAGGTTTTGATCGAGGCGCGCTTCATCACAATCTCCGAGGCGGCGTTTCTCGATCTTGGTTTCCGGTGGGCATCCAGCGTTGCGAGCAATCCGCCACAAGACCAGACCGGGATCGGCAACGGAGCGCTGGGCAGCGAGGAGGGTCTGCTAACAAGGGTCACATTCAACAATGTGTTCAAGGAAAGCAGCATCCTCAGCAACGCTGACCTGTCCGCAGCGCTGACTGCACTCGAGCAGAGCGGCGAGAGCCAGTTGCTTAGTGCGCCGCGCCTGACGCTGCTCAACAACCGGCCAGGCTCCATCAACGATGGCCAAGTGAACTACTTCTATGAGGAATTTACGATTGAGGAAACGTTGACCGAGCGCCAATACAGTCAGCGCTTGGTTCCAAAAGGTACCCCCAGCAAAATCACTGCGGGCGTTTCACTGGAGGTCGTGGCTAGCATTGGTGGAGATGGACAAAGTATCCTGATCGCGTTGCACCCGGTGGTTAATCAAAATGTCAGCTATGTCTCACTCAAGGGCCAGACCTTCGATGAAGCTTCTGAGGGCGACCAGAACAAGCTCGAGATTTTCCTGCCCCAGTGGCGTACGCAGGAACTCGCCACTCGCGTGGTGGTCGGTTCCGGCCAAAGCGTCATGATGGGAGGTGTGCTCGAGCGCGAGCAGCGCACCATTGTCGAGTCGGTTCCGATTCTTGGCAACCTGCCCGGTATCGGCGCGATGTTTCGCAAACGTTCCACAATCGACAAGCCGCGGTATCTGCTAATTTTTGTCACCGCCACGCTGGTCGATGAGGACGGCTCCTTCGTGACCTACGAGCAGCCCGGCGACGAGCGGCCAACTCCGGTTAGCCTGCCGAAGTCCCTACCGACACCGGGGCCGACGGCATTCCCGCCGCCCCAGCCCCCGGCCAAGCCAAGCGCTGAGTCAAGCGCGACCCCGGCTCCAACCAAGCCAGCTGAGGGCAAATAATCGTTCGCTTGGCCAAGCGGCATGTAGCTTGATTTTTTTGCCACGGAAACGAACATTGCCAGGCCCGACACCGGACCGGCAGCCGCAACCCGAACAACAGCATCATGCCCAAGATTGAGAGCGCGCTCATTTCCGTTTCCGACAAGACCGATATCGTCCCGTTCGCCGAGGTGCTTTCCCGTGCCGGCGTCGAGATCATCTCCACCGGCGGCACCGCCAGTGTGCTGCGCGAGGCCGGCATTGAGGTGCAGGATCTCAGCGACTACACCGGCTTCCCCGAGATGCTCGACGGCCGCGTCAAGACGCTGCACCCCAAGGTCCATGGCGGCCTGCTTTTCCTGCGTGAGAACACCGAGCACACCGCCACCGCCGCCGAGCACGGTATCCGGCCAATCGATCTCGTTGTGGTGAATCTTTACCCGTTCGAGCAAACCGTGGCCAAGCCGGACGTCACCCTCGGGGACGCCATCGAGAACATCGACATCGGCGGCCCATCGATGCTTCGCAGCGCCGCCAAGAACCATCAGAGCGTCACGGTCATCGTTGATCCTGCCGACTACGGCCGCGTCGCCGATCAGGTTTCCTCCGGCGGTGAAACCACGCTTGAGCTTCGCCGTGAACTGGCTGTCAAGGTGTACTCACGAACCGCCGCCTACGACGGCGCGATTGCGCTGCACCTGGCCAACGTCTATGAGCAGGAGCAGCCCAGCGCAGATCTGCCGGGCAAGCTTGTCGTCCGCGCCGACAAGGCGCAGGACCTGCGCTACGGAGAAAACCCCCACCAACGCGCCTCCCTCTACGGCCGATTCGGCGAGTTTTACCAGCAGCTTCACGGCAAGGCGCTCTCGTACAACAACATTCTCGACCTTACCGCTGCCGCCGGGTTGATCGTCGAGTTCGATGCCGAACTGCCCACGCTCGCCATCCTAAAGCACACCAATGCCTGCGGCCTTGGCCAAGCAGACATTCTCTGCGACGCGTGGGACAAGGCCTACGCGACCGACCGGCAGGCGCCGTTCGGCGGCATCATCGCCTGCAACACCACGCTCGACCTCGCCACCGCCGAGGCGATCAGCGAAATCTTCACCGAGGTCATCGTCGCGCCCGACTTTGAGGTCGACGCACTCGAGTTGCTGCAGCAGAAAAAAAACCTGCGCCTGGCCAAGCTGCTGCTCAACCCGGCCAACGCCGTGCCGTGGGATGTCCGCTCCGTCGGCGCCGAGTCGTTCCTCGTGCAGGAGCGCGACCTCCGGCAGACCACCGCTGTCGATCTCGAGATCGTCACCGAGCGCCACCCGTCCGAGGACGAACTCAAGGCGATGCTCTTCGGCTGGCGCGCCGTCAAGCACGTCAAGTCCAACGCCATCGTTTATGCCGCCAAGGATCGCACCCTCGGCGTGGGCGCCGGGCAGATGAGCCGCGTCGATGCCAGCCGCATCGCCGTCTGGAAGGCCGGCGAGGCCGGACTCGACCTCAACGGCAGCGTCGTTTGTAGCGATGCCTTCTTCCCGTTCGCCGACGGTCTCATCGCCGCTGCCGAGGCCGGCGCGACCGCGGCCATACAGCCAGGCGGCTCCAAGCGTGACGATGAAGTCATTGCCGCCGCCAATGAGCGCAACATGGCGATGGCTTTCACCGGAGGCAGGCACTTCAGGCACTGAGCGCTTGGCCAAGCGGAGGTTTTGTTGGCTGAACCGCCCGGCGGCGATTAACTTGGCGCGGCGTGCTGACACACAGACCATGGAATCCCGAGTCGCTGCTCTGGCTTGGCTGCGCCTTCATGCTGGCCTTGGCCCCGGGCGCGGCCATTGCCGGCCTGTTCGAGGACGGTTCGATCGCGCAGATGGCGGCCAACGTCACAGCGCTTCCCGTGGCTATCCTCGTCGCCGTCGCCGTTTGGCTTCAAGCCAGCCGCCGAGTTTACCGGGTGCCGATCCGGCTGGCGGATGCCTTCGGCTTCAACCGCAACAACACCGGCCGCTGCCTGCTGCTCGGCTTGGGAACGGGGCTTGGCCTGGTTCTCATCGCGATGACGCTTGCCTTGCTGACCAGCCGGTTGCTACAGGCCCTCGGGAATCAGGCCGAGCCGCAGAAGTTGGTTTCACTCATCGCAGAAGAGGCGACCAAGCCGGACCAGACCGGCCTGCTGATTTTTTTCGTGGTGATGGCTGTCGCCGTCGCTCCGGTTGCGGAGGAGTTTCTATTTCGCGGCATCCTTTACCCGGCAATCAAGCAAATTGGTTATCCGCGCCTGGCTGCGATTGGCACGGCTCTTCTGTTCGCGCTGTTCCACGTCAACCTATTGACCTTCGCGTCGCTGACAGCCGTGGCGCTGGTGCTGATCGCATTGTACGAGTTCACGGACAATCTGATCGCTCCGATCATCGCTCACGCCGTTTTCAACGCCTCCAATTTAATCATGCTGTTTTGGCAATGAGCAAAGCCACTCGCAACTCCGGGCCGGACGAACTTGAGTTGATCTTGCGGCTAACGGCCAAGCTGCCGGTTGGCGACTCGGTGGTCGTTGGCGCGGGCGACGATTGCGCCGTGATCGACGCCGGAGTACCCGGCCTGTGGCAGCTTCACAAGACCGACGCCGTGGTCAAGGGCATCCATTTCACCAGTGACTCCGATCCACGGCAGGTCGGCCACAAGGCGCTTGGCCGCGCAATGAGCGACATCGCCGCGATGGCCGGCACGCCGCGCTGGGCCACGGTCACGCTTGGCCTGCCGGACGGCTTCGACGCCCAACGCATCGAGTCGGTTTACGACGGCATGGCCGCCTTGGCCCAGCGGCACGAGGTGTCGCTCGTCGGCGGCGAAACGGTGGCCAACCCGGAGCGGCTTTTCATCGGCGTGTCGCTCGTCGGCGAGGTGGAGCGGGACAAATGCATCCTGCGCAGCGGCGCGGCCGTGGGCGACGGCGTGTGGGTCACCGGCGAACTGGGCGGCTCGATCGCCGGGCATCATCTCGCGTTCACGCCGCGACTGGCCGAGGCGCGCTGGCTTGCAGCCCGTTTTAAGCCCAGCGCCATGATCGATCTCAGCGACGGCCTGGCTGGCGACCTTGGCCATCTGCTCAACAAAGCCAGCGCCGGCGCCGAGTTGCTCGAGTCCGCCTTGCCGATCCGGCGCGAGGCCCGGCTGCGCGCCCGCGAATCGGAGGCCGCCAAGCCGCCACTGCTGGCCGCGCTGACCGACGGCGAGGATTACGAGCTATGTTTCACGCTTGGCCAGGGCCAGGCCGTCGATCTGCTCGACCGGTTCAAACAGGAATTCCCCGACACGCCGCTGAGTTGCGTCGGCAAAATCGTCAGGCAGCCGGGACTCAAGATCCGCCAAAAAACTGGCCTCATGGAGATCCCCACCCGTGGACACGTTCATTTCCAATAGCCCGGCAGATACCTTCGAGCTGGGTCGGCGCTGGGCGGCCGAACTGCGCCCCGGCTGGGTCGTCGGCCTCATAGGTGACCTTGGCACCGGCAAGACGCAACTCGTCAAGGGCCTCGCCGCCGGGCTGGGAGTCACGGGCACCGTCACCTCGCCGACGTTTGCGCTGTTGCAGGAGCACGGTGGCGGCGCGCTGCCGCTGGCGCACATCGACCTGTACCGGCTGGAAAGCCAGCAGGAAATCGTCGGCGCGGGACTCGAGCATTATCTCACATTGCCCGACGGCGTCGCCGCGGTCGAGTGGTTTGAGCGTTGGCTCGGCAGCGACTGGCAGCCGGGCCAGCCGCTGCCCGAGCCGGTCCATCCGGCCGATGGCCAAGCGCTGCGGCTCGTCCGGTTTTCAGACGAGGGCGAAACCAGGCGGAGGATCGTTCATGAAGATTTTGGCCATTGAGTTTTCGTCCGACCACCGGAGCGTCGCGGTGTTGGACGGCGGGCGGCTTCTCGCGGAGCAGACAGTCACTGAGGGCCGGGACACCGCCGCGGTTGCGCTGATCGAGTCCGCGCTTGGCCAAGCCAAAGTCGGGCGGTCGGAGATAGAGTGCATCGCTGTCGGCCTCGGCCCCGGCTCTTACACCGGCATCCGTGCAGCGATCGCGCTGACACAGGGTTGGCAACTTGCGCTTGGCGTGAAGGTGTTGGGCGTGGACAGTTTGGAGGCCCTGGCCAGGGGCGAGCAGGCCGGCGGGCGTCGTGGCGAAGTCACGCTGGCGGTGGACGCCCAGCGCGGGGAGTTTTACCTGGCCCGTTTCGAGTTGGCCGCCGACGGCATCCGCAGCATCGAGCCGACGCGCTTGGCCAAGCGGGAGGAATACGAGTCACTGCTCACCGCTGGCCGGCCCGTCATCGGTCCCGGCTTGGGCGACACATTTCCCGCTGCTGAACACGTTGGCTGTTTGGCCGCCGGGCAGAACGATTTCGTTGAGGCCTCCCAACTCGAGCCAGTCTATCTCCGGCAGGTCGATTTCGTTAAAGCACCACCCCAGCGCGAGATTCCACCTGTCTAGCCAAGGGCGTTGCGCTCAGCTCTCGATGACGTTGATCTCGACCGGCTCGACGCTGATGCCCTTGCGGCCCAGCCAGGTGATGGCTTTTTTCACGTCGTCGGCCAGGCCGTCAAGCTCGAGGCAGACCAGGCCAATTTCATCTGTCACGCTTGCCTGGCGGACGTTGGTGATGACGGGGAACTTTTGTGAAAGCTCCCACACCACCGGCTTGGTGATGAGTTTGGGCGGAAACATGAGCCAAAGGCGCGCGGTCTTGTGGGCCTTGGCTGCTGGCTTGGCTTTGCGGGCCGCCCTTTTTTTGACTGCCATGGTGTTGCCTCCCCAGGTCAGCCGCCGGCGATTGCCGGGATGATGCTGACGTCGTCGCCGTCCTTGAGCGGGGTGGCCCGGTTTTCGAGGAACCGGATGTCCTCCTCGTTGACGTACACGTTGACGAAGCGGCGAACCTCGCCGTCTTCGCCGACGAGGCGCTCCTTGATGCCAGGGAACTTGCCTTCGAGTTCATCGATCGCCGCGCCGATCGTTACGGACTCGACCTCGACGGTTTCCTGCTCGTTGGTGAGTTTCCGCAACGGAGTGGGGATTCTTACTGTTACTGCCATGCTGAAATGGGTCCTGGATTACTTCGATTTGACTTTGCTGTCCTTCTCGATCAGTTGCTCAAACTCGCGCAGGCTCGGCTTGATCTCGGCCGGCTTGCCGACATGCCTTTGCACGGCGTCGAGCGTTTTTAGGCCGTTACCGGTGACGCAAAGCACAACCGAATCCTCGGCGGGAATCCTGCCCGAAGCAACCAGTTTCTTGGCCGTACCCACGGTCACGCCGCCGGCGGTCTCGGTGAAGATGCCCTCGCATTCGGCCAGCGCCGACATCGCCTCGCGGATTTCGTCGTCGGTCACGTCGTCGGCCGCGCCGCCGGTTTCCTTCATCACCTTGAGCGCATAAAACCCGTCCGCCGGAGTGCCGATGGCGAGCGACTTGGCGATGGTGGCCGGCTTGACCGGCTTGAAAAAATCCATGCCCTGCTTGTACGCGGCGGAGATGGGCGAGCAACCGGTCGCCTGCGCGCCGTGCACAGCCGGCTTTGTGTCCCTGGCCAAGCCGAGCTTGATCAACTCCTGATAGCCCTTGTGAATCTTCGTGAGCAGGGAGCCGGACGCCATCGGCACGACAGTGTGCTGAGGCAGCTTCCAGTCGAGCTGCTCGGCGATCTCGTACGCCATGCTCTTCGAGCCCTCGGCGTAGTACGGGCGCATGTTCACGTTGACGAAGGCCCAGCCGTACTTGCCGGCAATCTCGGCGCAGAGCCGGTTCACCTCGTCGTAGTGGCCGCGGATGCCCACCACGCGAGCGCCGTAAATCAGTGAGTTGAGAATCTTGCCCTCCTCGAGGTCGGCCGGAATGAACACGAACGAGTCGAGCCCGGCGGCGGCGGCGTTGGCAGCGACGGAGTTGGCGAGGTTGCCGGTGGAAGCGCAGGCGACCGTCTCGAAACCAAGCTCCTTGGCTCGGCTCAACGCAACGCTCACGACGCGATCCTTGAACGACAGCGTCGGGTAGTTGACGGCGTCGTTCTTCACCCACGCCTCGCGCACGCCGAGCCACTTGGCTAGGCGGTCGGCCTTTATCAGCGGCGTGTAGCCGACTCGCGTGCCGACCGTCGGCTCGTTGGCCACCGGCAGCAACTCGCGGAAGCGCCACATTGTTTGCGGCCGCCTGGCCAGGGCCGCCTTTTTCATCGACTTCTTGATTTTGTCGTAGTCGTACGCGACCTCAAGCGGTCCGAAATCGAACTCGCACACATGGGTGGCCTCGAGCGGATATTCCCGCCCGCATTCGCGGCACTTCAGTGCCCTCATGAATCCTGCACTCTTGCTCATTGTTCTGCTTCCGTTGCGAAAGGTTGGGATTGAGTGGGACAAAAAAAGCCCCTTCCCGGAAGACGAGAAGGGGTGAAAATTAATTCCGCGATCTCGTCCCATTTTTCCTGGCAACGCGCCGGGCTGGAATTGGCACCTAGGCGTTGGCTTCGCGGGCCAACCGGTTGCCGTGGTGTCATCGGGCCAAATCCCTCAACCACTCTTAATGAGAACGCCGCCAAGGCGGCGACACCAGATGAAGCGTAAAACGGACCAATTTGTCAAACACTATCGATGTTTTCCCCTGTTTTCGGTAGTCCCTGCCCAAATGGAACCCTTACCCATGCCCGCTCGTGGAAGTAGTACACGACAAACTTGACCACAAACTCAATCGCCCCGATTTGCAATGCTTGGGCCTGTTCGCCGGTGATGCAGTAAGCAATCACGACTGTTGTGAAGGTCGCCACCAGACGCCACGTGAATCCTTTCAGGGCACTGCGCATTGGCGATTCAGTCAATAAAGGTGCATTTTCTGTCATCATTTTTAAGACGGATACCGAGCCAAGAGCTTGGCCAAGCGACTCCAGAACGGCAATGTACGCCTTTAATCTCTACTATGTCAATGGGGATTGTAGTAAAATTGCAAAACCTTGTTTTTTCTTGTTGTTTTGTCTTTTTGCCGCTTGGTTTGGGTCGTGTTTCGCCGTCTTTTCTTCGTTTTCTCTTGGCTTGGTCTGTTTGCACTGGCCCTTTCTGCCGCTGAGCCAGAGGCTGCCAAGGAGGATCTTCCCCGCTTAAAACCAACCGAGACGGCTGATGCCCTTGGCACGTTCACGCTCAAGCCCGGTTTTCGCATCGAGTTGGCCGCCGCCGAGCCGTTGGTCACCGATCCGGTGGCGATGGCGTTCGACGAGAACAGCCGGTTGTACGTCATCGAGATGATCGGCTACTCCGAACACCGCGACGACAAACTTGGCCAAGTGCGGCTGCTCGAGGATACCGACGGCGATGGCCGCTTCGACCGATCGACCGTCTTTGCCGGCGACCTGGCCTGGCCAACGGCGATCGCCTGCTTCGACGGCGGCGTGTTTGTCGGCGTGACGCCGGACATTCTTTACTTGAAAGACACCGACGGTGACCGAAGGGCCGACGAGCGGCGTGTCGTGTTCACCGGTTTCGGCAACGAAGTGACCAAGCTCAACATGCAGTCGCTGATGAACAGTTTTCGCTGGGGGCTGGACAATCGCATTCACGGCACTGCCAGCGCAACGCCTGGGAAAGTGCGAGTTGTAGGCAAGCCGGAACGCGGCACGGTCTCTTTTCGGCGAGGCGATTTTTCGTTCGACCCGCGTGCTCTTGACTTCCGGCTCGAGAGCGGTGGCGCGCAACACGGGATGGATTTTGATGCCGCCGGACGGAAGTTCGTTTGCAGCAACAGCCACCACATCCAGCAGGTGATGTACGAGCGGCGTTACGCCGGGGCGAATCCGAACTTCAGTCCGCCCTCGCCGCTGGTGGACATCCCGGTGGACGGCGCCTCGGCGACGGTTTTCCGGCTGAGCTCGGACGAGGCGTGGCGGGTGATCCGTACGCGCTGGCGTGTTGCCAAGCAAGTGTCCGGACCGGTGGAGGGCGGCGGCCGTCCGTCAGGTTATTTCACGGCGGCCACCGGCGTGACGATTTACGATGGGCACGCTTGGCCAAGCGCCTTCAGCGGCGACGCATTCATTGCCGATGCTGGGAGCAACTTGGTTCACCGGAAAAAACTTCAGGGCGATCGGATACAACTCAAAGCCGAGCGGCCCGGCGACGAGAGCGACCGGGAGTTCCTCGCATCGACCGACAACTGGTTTCGGCCGGTCCAAATGGAGATCGGCCCGGACGGCGCGCTGTACATCGCCGACATGTACCGCGAAGTAATCGAGCACCCGTGGTCGCTGCCGCACGGGATCAAGCAGCATATCGACCTCGACAGCGGCAATGACCGCGGTCGTATTTACCGAATCGTGCTTGAAAACTTCGTTCAACCGAAGCTGCCCCGACTTGGCCAAGTGACAGTAGCCAAGTTGGTTGCGACGCTCGACCATCCGAACGGCTGGCATCGCGGCACGGCGGCTCGGCTGTTGTACGAGCGGCGTGACCCAGCGGCCGTTGAGCCGGTTCGCCGCTTGGCCAAGCGAGGCAAAACAGCCCTCGGCAGGATCGGCGCCAACTACTTACTGGCAGCGTTGGATGCGCTCAAGAGCGTCGACCTCGTGCCGGCATTGGCCGACGAATCGCTGGTTGTGCGTGCCCATACCATTCGCCTGGCGGAGGATTTTTTACCCAAGCTCAAGCCCGGTGTCGCCGGGCAGGCGGCGGTGTTCGACTCGCCGTTGGCTGCCGGCCTGCGCCGTCTGGCCAATGACCCGGCTGCGCAGGTGCGTTATCAGCTTGGTTGGACGCTTGGCGTGGTGCTCTTTCCCGGCAAACCGGCCGCAGTGGCAACGCTGTTGAAACATGGCGCGGGAGATCGCTGGCAACAGGCGGCCGCGCTTAATGCCGCCACCGAGAACCACGCGAAGATTGTCGAGGCGCTGAAGGCTGACGAGGCATTTGCAAAATCGAAAACCGGCGCGGAGATCGTGAAGCAGCTTGAGGCGATGGCGGCGGGCCGCTTGGCTAGGGTCACCACCGGCTCGGCGAGCCAGTATCATGCACAAGTCTTCAAGCCGAAAACTAGGGTGAACCCAGATCGGGCCAAGGCGGTCGAGCAATTCCGTCCGGCCTTGGCCAAGCGCGGTCGTGCGGCAGCAGGCAAGGCCACGTTCGAGCAGCGCTGTGCTGCCTGCCACCAACTCGGGGGCGTGGGGCGTGCCATCGGGCCGGATCTGAAATCAACCCGGGCAAACGGGGCCGAGAAAATGCTCGTCAGCTTGATCGATCCGAATCGCGAAGTGGCGCCGCAGTTCCTGCTGTTCACCCTGCGCTTGGCCAAGGGCGACGGGGCGCTCGTCGGGATGATCGCCAACGAAAACGCGTCCGTGGTGGAGTTGATTCAGCCCGACGGAAGTGAGAGGAGCGTACGCCGTGCCGAGGTGCGCTCGATCGAGTCGACCGGCCTGTCGCTGATGCCGGCGGGGCTGGAGGCGGGGTTGAGCACCGGGCAGATGGCGGATTTGCTGGCGTGGCTGCTGGAGGCGGGGTGAGGCTGAAGGCAAAAAGGCAGCGCCGGGATGGCGCTGCCTAGTTGTTGCACGAGAATGGGCCGACTCCGAACTTGGAGAGCCACATTCCCTGGGTTTTCCCTCCTTGGAAAATCAGGTTCAGGCGATCAATTGGAGAGCCGCCTTAGGCATGATGTTCGCCTGGGTCAGCATCGAGGTTCCGCTCTGGACTAGAATGTTGAAACGGGCATATTCGGTGGTCTCCTCGGCCACGTCGACGTCGAGAATCCGGCTGTTGGTCGCTGACAGGTTTTCGTTGAGCAGGCCCACCTGGCTGCGGGTGACGTTCAGGCGCTGGATGTTTGCGCCGATGTTCGCGCGCATGTCGGCGAGATTCTGAATGGCAGTCTGGATGTTGCTCAACGCGGAGGAGGCGCTGGTGGTCGTGTAGATCGCGGAGGTGGCACTGTCAAACGCGCGGGCCAGGCCGGTTGTCGCTGTGGTGGAGTTCAGGTTCAGCGCGTTCATGGTGAACGTGTTGGCGTCGCTGTCGATGGTGACTTCTGTCCCGGTGCCGGCAAACAGCGACACGCTGTTGAAGTCCTTTGTCCCGATGTCGCTGATGTAGTTCTGCAGCTGGGTGAACTCGACCGAGTAGTTCGAGCGATCCGTGTTCGTCTTGGTGATGTCCATGGCGAGCACGGTCAATTCACTCATTCGGTCGAGGGCGTGCATCACCTTTTGGGTGAAGCCGTCCTGTGTTTGGGAGAAAGACACCGCGTTGCCGAGGTTATTCATCGCGGCCGAGTTTCGGCTGATTTGTGCGGTGAACCGACTGCTCACCGCCAGCCCTGCGGCGTCGTCTTGTGGTTGGACGATCCGGGATCCGGTGGAGAGTCGTGATAGGGATTTCGTTAAGTTTCGCTGGGAAGTGTCCAGCATGCGGGCGCCAGTCATGGCGGCCAGGTTCGTATTGATTATCATTTCGACAAATCCGTTTGTCTTTTACAGCATTGGCATCCGTGCCGCTGATGAACCTTTCTGATGGGTGATTCAAAAACCCTTGAGGAACCGTTCCTCGTGCAACGCAATCAGTATCGGCAGCGAACGGTTTTCCTTTAGGATTTTTTTCTTATTGACGACGACTGGGCCGAAATCACCCCGTTTTCTGGGGGCGTTTTGCCTTTTTGAGCAGCGAGCGGAGGGTGGCCAAGTTTGCGATGTCCTCATGCAGGTCGGGCGACTTGGGCGTCTCGAGGCAGCCGGGTGTGTCGGCAAACCTCGGGTCGTTGACGATGTGCGCGAACGCCTTTTTGCCCATCAACCCGTGGCCAATGTGGTCGTGCCGGTCGACCCGCGAATTGAGCCCGGTCTTCGAGTCGTTCAGGTGAAACGCTAGCACCTGCTCCAGGCCGATCATCCGCCCGACCTCGGCGATCGCGGCGTCCCAGCCCTTGCGCGTGCGGATGTCGTAACCGGCGGCGAAGAAGTGTGCCGTGTCGAGACAAACGCCGAGCCGTTCCGGCTGCTTGACTTGCTCAAAAATATCGGCGAGGTGGCGGATGCGGTGGCCTAGGTAGGTGCCCTGCCCGGCGGTATTCTCGAGCGCAATGCGCACCGGTGATTTTTTCGTGGCCCGGAAGATCCCGTTGAGCGCTCGCGCGATGCGCTTCACGCCGGTGTTGTCGCCTTGGCCAAGGTGCGCGCCGGGATGCAGCACGAGAAAGGGAACCCCGAGCGTCGTAGCAATCTCGATTTCCTGCGTGAGCGACTTGATCGACTTGTCGCGGTTGTTGCCGTCCGGCCCGGCGAGGTTGATGAGGTAGCCGGCGTGGCCGAACACCGTCCCCACGTCGCCTTTGGCCAACTCGATCGCGAAGCGCTCGGCGTCGGCCGGCTTGGGTGGCTTGCCGAACCACTGCATGTTGCTTTTGACAAAAATCTGAGTGCTTTCGCAATCAACCGAGCGGGCGCGCTCGATGGCCTTCCAAGCGCCGCCTGCGGTGGACATGTGGGAACCGAGTTTCATCATTGCACCGCCCGGCTTGGCCAAGCGGGGCGGCAGTCTGTTCCGGGCGCCCGGCCCGGTAAAGCGCCGATCGGGATGTGCGCGAATGCGCTTGGCCAAGCGGGGGGGAGTTTCTACCCTTGGCTGGCCAAGCGAATGCCCTTCGCATGACGAATCCAAGCAACAAAGCACCATCCACTGATCCTGCCGGCAACCCTGAAGTTTTCGATGGTGTCGTGGTGGGCATTTTTCGCTCCACGGAGGAGGGCCGGTATGTCTACGCCAACCACCGGCTGGCGGAGCTTTACGGGTACGATTCACCGGCGCAGCTGATCGAGGCCATCGGGGACATCGAGGGGCAGCTGTACGTGGAGCCAAAGCAGCGGGATTTATTCCTGAAGCTCATCCAGCAACAGGGGCGCATCGAGCAGTTCGAGTCGGAGATTTTCCGCCGGGATGGATCCCGGATCTGGATCTCGGAGACAGCCCGGACGGTGCGGGACGTGTCCGGCCGGGTGCTTTTCTACGAGGGCACCGTGCAGGATATTGCCGAGCAGAAGGAAGCCGAACTGGAGCTGCGCCGCTCGGAGATTTTGTTTCACTCGCTGGTGGAAAACCTGCCGCAGAACATTTTCCGCAAGGATGCCGCTGGGAAATTCACCTTTGCCAACAACCGGTTCTGCGAGGAACTGGGGAAGACGCGCCGGGAAATCATCGGCAAAACCGACCTTGATTTTTTCCCCGCTGACCTCGCTAAAAAGTACAGGGAGGACGACATCGGCATTATGGAGAGCGGCGAGTCGCTGGACACGGTGGAGGAACACGTCACGCCGGAGGGGGAAAAATCGTGGGTGCAAGTCGTCAAGACGCCGATCCGCGACGAGGCCGGGCGGTGCACCGGCGTGCAGGGCATCTTTTGGGATGTCACCCAGCAGAGGCGCACCGAGATCGCGCTGGCGCATGAGCGCGACCTGTTGCGCACGCTGCTCGACAACATCCCGGACAGGATTTATTTCAAGGATCGCGATAGCCGGTTTCTGATGATCAGCCGGGCCGTGGCCAAAGACTTCGGGCTCGATGATCCCGGCGAGGCGGTTGGCAAAAAAGACGCCGATTTTTTTAGCGAGGAACACGCCCGGCTCGCGCTCGAGGACGAGCAGGCCATCCTCGAGACCGGCCAGTCCATCATTGGCAAGACGGAAAAGGAAACCTGGAACGACGGCCGCGAAGGTTGGGTGTTGACGACCAAGATGCCGATGAGAAACGCCGATGGGGAAATCGTTGGGACGTTCGGCATTTCCAAGGACATCACCGTCCTGAAGGAGGCCGAGGCCGAACTGGCCCAGGCCCGGGATGCCGCGCTGGAGTCGACGAGGGTCAAGTCGGAGTTTCTCGCCAACACCAGTCATGAGATTCGCACTCCGATGAACGCCATCATGGGCATGACCGGGCTGCTGCTGGAAACGCCGCTGAACGAGCAGCAGCGCGAATTCCTCAACACCATCCGGCAGAGCGCCGACGCGCTGCTGGGGGTCATCAACGACATCCTTGACTTCTCGAAAATCGAGGCGCGCAAGCTTGTGATTGAGGAGGCCCCGTTTGACCTCCGAGATACGGTCGAGAGCGCCGTGGATCTTTTGGCGGAGCGGGCCCAGAGCAAGGGGCTGCATCTGGCCTGCCTTGTGTTCGAGGACGTGTGGACGGGTGTCATCGGCGACTCGGGGCGGCTGCGCCAAATCGTGACCAACCTTATTGGCAACGCGATCAAGTTTACCGAGCAGGGCGAGGTCACGGTGCGGCTCAGCACCGTTGGTGAGACTGGCCGCGAGGTGACGGTTCGCTGCGAGATTGTTGACACTGGCATCGGCATTCCTTTGGAGGTTCAAAAGCACCTGTTTCAGCCGTTCACTCAGGGGGATGGGTCACTTTCCCGCCGATACGGGGGCACCGGCCTTGGCCTGACCATCTCCAAGCAGTTGACCGAGATCATGGGCGGCCGGATTGGGTTTGACAGCAAACTGGGACAGGGATCGAGTTTTTGGTTTGAACTGCCCTTGCGCAAGCAGCTCGAGTCCGGCACGGCGGAGGCGCAGCGGCAACTGTTGGCTGGCCTACATGTGTTGGTTGTCGATGACAACGAGACCAACCACCAGATTCTGCGCCACCAACTGCGCTCGAGGCGGATAAAGACTACCGAGGCTTGCGAGGCGGCTGGGGCGTTGCAGTTGCTCCAGGAGGCTGTCACCACCGACTTTCCCTTTCGGGTGGTCATTCTGGACAGTGAAATGCCGGAGGAGGACAGCTTCGGCCTGGCCCGGGCCATCAAGGATGATCTGCTTTTTACCGAGTTGAAGTTGATCCTGCTGACCCCGATGGGGAATGTATTGCCGCCCGACTCCTGGCAGGGCGCCGGCATCGATGACTGCCTAGCTAGGCCGGTCAAACAATCCCGGTTGCTCGAGTGCATCACTCGCCTGATCAACGGGGAAGCCGTTTCTGCCGACCGTCCATCCGCCGATGAACACGCAAAGGGCGAGGCCAAGCCGCTCAGGGTATTGGTGGCGGAAGACAACCAGGTGAACCGCAAAGTCCTACTGCTGCAACTCGGGAAACTCGGCTACACGGCGGACGCCGTGGTCAACGGACTGGAGGCGTTCGAGGCGATCCGCAAAACGCCCTACGATGTGGTGCTGATGGATTGCCACATGCCGGAGATGAACGGCTACGAGGCTACCCGCGCCATCCGTCAACTCCCGGGACGCACTCGGCAGATCCGCATCCTGGCGGTCACTGCAAACGCAGACCCGGACGAAAAACGAAAATGCCTCGATGCCGGCGTCGATGCCTATCTCATCAAGCCGATCGACCTCGAGCAGCTTGGTCAGGCGCTGGGCGGGATCGCCGGCGAAATTGGCGCGATGCGGGGGGAAGCCGGCTCAGGCGACACCGACTCCATTGTCGAGGGCCTTCTCTCCTTTGGCGATGCCGCCGTGGTTGCGGAACTGATAGACTTGTTTCTGCAGGACGCCCCGGCCCGGCTGACCCAAGCCAGGGAGGCGCTGGCTGCCGGCAACGCCGCCGAGGCTGGCGAAGCGGCCCACTCGCTCAAAGGCAGCGCCCGCAACCTTCGGGCCGGGCAATTAGCCAAGGCGTGTGAAGCTCTTGAAAAAATGGGGACAGGGTCGCTGGACGATGCCGGGTTCCAGCTTGGCCAAGTGGAGGCTGAGTTAAAAAAAGTCACCGCCCTGCTCGAGGAGCAAAAGAAGGAGCTTGGCCAAGCCGGCTAATGCGCCCGCCCGCGCTGGAGCGCAAACCAGCCGCCCAGCCCGATGACGGCGGCCCATCCGGCGGTCTGCCCCCACGGTGAGCCAAAGACCACCGTCGCGTTGAACCACATGAAGGCCATGAAACAATGCAGCGCCGCGCCCACCCAAGCCGGTCGGTTTTCGTGGCTCCGCTTGGCCAGGTGCCACCAGGCGGCATCCGCCAGCCAAGCCAGGGCGAAGGCGTAATTCAGATAAAGCCCGAGGCCGGTGTCGACACCGGTGACTTTTACAGTCTCCGCGGTTGTGGCCGCCAGCGCCTTGGCATGACTCCAACCGTGCTCGAAGTGGAAGGCGCAGACCATGTGCGCTAGGAAAGCCACCAGGCCAAGTAACCACCAGCCGTTGCCGCTTGGCCCGGTGCTGCAACCCCGACCTCGGCAGCAGGCCAGCGCGAGTCCATACCCCGCGAAGGCAAGGAACGCCGTCAGTCGAATCGCCCACTCGGCACCGTCCACGCCCCGGGCATAAATGAGAGGCGAGCCACTTGCGAGTTTTTTTGCAGCAGGCCGATTAACCCCTTGACGGGCAAAAAAAATCGTTTAACTAAAGGGCGTGCGCGAGGAGGTTTCGCCCGGTTCAACTCGATAAATCATGATGCTCGGCCCCATTTCCGGGTTAGCCATTTTGCCTATTTCCGCTGCCTTGCGGCATCGCGTTTCTTGTGTTCTGAACGGTTGGCACTTTCCACCCACGATTTCTACCCTGACAAATACCAATGGATAATCTTCTCATAATTCCTATCATCGGCGCCATCGCGCTGTTGTACACCTTCTGGTTCTCCAAATGGGTGGCCAACCGGGACGCCGGCACCGACCGCATGAAACGCATCGCCGGTTACATCAGCGAGGGAGCGATGGCTTTTCTCAAGGCCGAGTATTCGCGCCTGGCCTGGTTCGTCGTCATCGTGGCGGTGCTGCTGGGCGTGACGAGCACCGGGGATGAAACCAGCCCGCTGATCGCGCTCTCGTTTGCCGTGGGCGCTCTATGCTCCGGCTTGGCCGGGTTCATCGGCATGAGGGTGGCTACCAACGCCAACGTGCGCACCGCCAACGCTGCTCGCGGCGGGTTGAACCAGGCGCTGAACGTCGCCTTCCGAGGCGGCTCTGTGATGGGCATGGGCGTGGTCGGCCTCGGCGTGCTGGGCCTGAGCCTGCTGTTTTTGTTCTACAAGGGCCAAGAGGGCTGGGACATCACCAAGGTAATCACCGTACTGACCGGCTTTTCCTTTGGCGCATCATCGATCGCGCTGTTCGCCCGCGTGGGCGGCGGCATCTACACCAAGGCGGCCGACGTCGGCGCGGACTTGGTGGGCAAGGTCGAGGCCGGCATCCCGGAGGATCATCCGCTGAACCCGGCCACCATCGCCGACAACGTGGGCGACAACGTGGGCGACGTCGCCGGCATGGGCGCGGACCTGTTCGAGAGCTACGTCGGCTCGATGATCGGCGCAATGGTGTTGGGCGCGACGTTCGTTGGACTGACTGGCTTTGGCAGCGGAGACACGCTGGATGGCTTGGGCGCGGTGGTGTTGCCGCTCATCCTCGCCGCCATCGGCATTGTCGCCTCGGTGCTGGGCACGCTGTTTGTTTCCGTGAAGGAGGGGGGCGATCCCAAGACCGGCCTGACACGCGGCGAATTGATTGCGGCCGTGCTGATGCTCGTCGGGGGGTACTTCGCGATCACAAACATCCTACCGGATGAATGGACAAAAGATGGGCAAAATTACACGGCGCTGGGCGTTTTTTACGCGAGCATCCTAGGCCTCGTGTGCGGGTTGGCCATCGGGTTCGTCACCGAATACTACACCGGCATCCACAAAAAGCCGGTGGTTGCGATTAGCGAGCAGTCGGTCACCGGCACGGCCACCAACATTATCTCCGGCTTGGGCACGGGCATGTCCTCGACGCTCTGGCCGATCCTATTCATCGCTGCCACCATACTCGGCGCCTTCGAGTTCGCGGGTCTGTATGGTATCGCGATTGCCGCCGTTGGCATGCTGGCCAACACCGGCATCCAGTTGGCGATCGACGCCTACGGCCCCATTGCCGACAACGCCGGCGGCGTCGCGGAGATGAGCGAACTGCCGCCGGAGGTCCGCGCCCGCACCGACCAACTGGACGCTGTCGGCAACACCACCGCCGCCATTGGCAAGGGCTTCGCGATTGGTTCAGCCGCATTGACCGCGCTGGCGTTGTTCGCCGCCTACATGGCCTCGGCCGGCATCAGCTCGATCAATATCTCCGATCCCAACGTGATGGCCTGCCTGTTCGTCGGCGCCATGCTGCCTTTCGTTTTCAGCGCCATGGCCATCGACGCTGTGGGCCGCGCCGCCATGGCAATGATCCAGGAAGTACGCCGGCAATTTCAGTCCATCCCGGAACTCAGCAACGCCCTCGACGCGATGCGTCGTAACGACGGCAAGCCGATCGATCAATGGTCCGCCGAGGACCAGGAAATCTACCGTGCAGCGGACGGCAAGCCGGAGTACGGCAGTTGCGTGAAAATCTCCACCGAGGCCGCCATCATCAGCATGATCAAGCCGGGTCTGCTTGCCGTGCTGACACCGATCGTCGTCGGATTCGGCTTCAGGGAATATCTCGGTGACGGCAAACTCGCCGCCGAGGCGCTGGGTGGGCTGCTCGCGGGTGTCACCGTCAGCGGCGTGCTGCTGGCGCTGTTCCAGGCCAACGCCGGCGGTGCGTGGGACAACGCCAAGAAAATGTTCGAGGAGGGCGACGGCCTGACGATCGACGGCCAGAGCTACGGCAAGGGCTCCGAGCCGCACAAGGCTGCCGTCGTGGGCGACACCGTGGGCGACCCGCTCAAGGATACCTCCGGCCCGTCGCTGAACATCCTGCTCAAGCTGATGAGCGTCATCGCGTTGGTGATCGCGCCGCTGCTCGTCGGGTAACGAACGCGATCGAGCGATCGCCCCGCCCAAGCCGTGACTGAACCGAGCGAACAACCCTTCAGCACGGAGATTCAACCGGCGGACGCGCCCGGCGCGCTTGGCCAGGCGGCCGGACTGCTTGGCCAGGGGCAGCTCGTCGCGCTGCCGACCGAGACCGTTTACGGCTTAGCCGCCGACGCCCGCTCGCCCGGGGCCGTCGCCCGCATCTTCAAGGCCAAGGGCCGTCCTGCCGGCAATCCACTCATCGTTCACGTTGATTCTGTCGAGATGGCGAAGGGCTGCGTCGCCGCTTGGCCAAGTGCTGCCTCTCAATTGGCCGGGGCGTTTTGGCCCGGGCCACTGTCATTCGTTCTGCCCAAGGCCGACTTGATTCCGGACATCGTCACCGCCGGGGGGCCAACCGTGGCCGTTCGCTGCCCCGCGCATCCGTTGATGCGCTCCGTGCTGGCCAAATGCGGCTTCCCGCTGGCGGCCCCAAGCGCGAACCGCTCGAGCCGCGTGTCGCCAACCCGGGCGGAGCACGTCGTCGATCAACTTGGCGGCCACATTCCACTGGTGCTCGACGGCGGAGCGTGCGACATCGGCATCGAGTCCACCGTGCTCGACCTCACCGGCGACACGCCGACCATCCTGCGGCCTGGAATAATTTCGCTTGGCCAGCTGCAAGCTGTCATCGGTTCGGTGGCGGTGGCTAAGCCGCCTGCCGGCGACGAGTCGCTGAAAAGCCCCGGCCAACTTCAACAACACTACTCGCCGCAGGCAAAACTGGTGGTCTGCGGCGATCTGGCGGCTGCGCTTGGCCAAGTGGACGAGGCGACCCACGTCATTGCCCGCGAGCCGGCACCTGCCACTTGGCCAAGCGAGCTCTGGCATCGCTTGCCGGACGCCGCTCCCGACTTCGCAAGGGAACTTTACGACACGTTGCATCGCTGCGACCGTCTCGGCGCAGAAACCATTTTGGTGCAATCACTTCCTAGCACTGACGAATGGGCTGCGCTCCGGGATCGCCTGAACCGTGCCGGTGCCGTGGCTTAAAGGCTTTTGGAGCAAAAAATGCGGGCGCCCCTAGCGGGACGCCCGTCAACCCAAACAACCAAACCAACCTCCTTTGGCCGCAAAAACGGCCATCTTAGGTCATGCCCACAATCGCGGACATCGGGGGCTCCGACGCGCAATCGGGACGAATTGTTCATTCTTTTTTAAGAAACAACCATCCGTTACTGCCGCTCGTATTCGCCTTTGCCGAGTTTTTTGTAAACCGTGAAGCCGGCTTTTTTTGCATCGGTGATCGAAAGCGGCTTGAGATGGGTGGGGGTGCTGAAGCCGGAGATGATCTTGCGCACCGGCCGCCTGCACGCCGGGCACTTCTCAAGCGGCTTGGCTGAAACTGGGCGGCGCAGGGTGAAGCCGGGGCCGCCGCATGGTTTGCAATCGCCCTTGCCGTCGCACAGTTCGTATTCGTAAATCGGCATTGCCGTCGTCGCAGCAAGCTACCACCAAACCAGACGCTTGGCCAAGCGCGGCCAAACACGTAGCGTCGGGCGCATGGGGATCGTTCGCGTTCTGGTGGATGGATACAGCCTTCTGCATCACTGGCCGGAACTGGCGCCGGGTCAGGTGCGTCATTCGTTCCATGCCCGCGAGGCGCTGGTGGCGGCGCTAACCCAGTATCAGGATTCGTCCTGCACACCGGTCACGGTTATCTTTGACGGTGGTGGCGCGCCGCCCGACACGCCGAAAAACGAGACGGCAAGGGACGGCATCGAAGTGCTCTTTTCCAAGAAAGGCCAGACGGCCGACCAGATCATCGAGCGGGTGGCCCATCTGATGAAGCCATACGGCGAGGTGTTGGCGGTGACCAACGACTATGCCGAACGTGAGACGGTCATCAGCCTCGGCGGCTCGGCCTGCAGTTGTGAGAATTTTTTGGAGATTCTCGATGACGTTGTGGGCGATATGCAGTTGGGTGTGGCCAAGCACAACAAGCTCGAGCGTAAAGGCTACAAGCGCAGCGGTTGAGCCTAGACACTACACGCTTCAGTTCCTACGCTCCCTGCCGCATGAGCAGGCTCAGTGAGTCATTAATTGAATTAATCCGGCGCACCTCGGTGGAGATCCCCGACGATGTTCAGTCGGCGATCCTGCGTGGTATGGAACAGGAGAAGGAGGGAACCATTGCCAAGTCGGCTTTGGAGATCATCGAGCGCAACATCGATTTGGCCAAGCGCAAGTCGCAGCCAGTGTGCCAGGACACCGGCTGCATTTTGTTTTACGTTGATTGCCCGGTGGGTCTGGATCAGGTCGAGTTCGAGCAGGAAGCACGCGAGGCGGTCAAGGAGGCAACCCAGCTTGGTTACCTGCGGCAAAACTCGGTGGACTCGATCACTGGCAAAAACGACGGCACCAATGTTGGCCCTGGCTCGCCGAACCTGCATTTTCACCAGCATGCCTCCGACGATATTGCCGTCCGTCTCGTGCTCAAGGGCGGTGGCTGCGAGAATGTCGGTTTGCAATTTGCTCTACCCAACACCCAGCTATCGGCCGGCCGCGACCTCGACGGCTGCCGCAAGGTGATTCTCGAGGCGGTACATCAGGCGCAGGGCAAAGGCTGCGGTCCGGGCATTCTTGGCGTGTGCATCGGTGGCGATCGAGCGTCCGGCTACGAGCTGTCCAAGCGCGAATTTCTCCGTAAACTTGATGATCGCAACTCCGATCCCAAGCTCGACGAACTCGAGCAGGACATCCTTAGGACCGCCAACGAGCTGGGTATAGGTCCCATGGGCTTCGGCGGCAAAACAACACTGCTTGGCGTGAAGATCGGCACCGCCAATCGCGTGCCGGCGTCGTATTTCGTGAGTGTCAGCTACATGTGCTGGGCCTTCCGCCGCCACGGAGCGATGCTGGCCAGCGACGGCGAAATCACCGGTTGGCTTTATTGAACGAAACGCAGCATGACTCACAATCTTTCCAGTCCAATATCAGAGGAGGCAATTCGCGAATTGAAGGTTGGCGATCAGGTTTTGATCTCCGGCACGGTGTTCACAGGGCGCGATGCGGTGCACAAGTATCTGCACGATGGCGGCGAGTTGCCGGACGGCGTCAATCTCGATGGCGGCATCCTGTATCATTGCGGGCCGGTTGTATTGAGGGACGAAAACGATGAGTGGAAGGTGACAGCCGCCGGGCCGACAACTTCCATCCGAGAGGAGCCGTACCAGGGCGATATCATGAAGCAGTTCGGCATCCGCGGCGTGATCGGCAAGGGCGGCATGGCGGACAAGACACTTGCCGCCTGTCAGGAGCACGGCGCAGTTTATCTGCACGCCATCGGCGGCGCAGCGCAGGTGCTGGCCGAGTGCATCACCAGGGTGCGCGATGTGCACATGCTTGAGGAGTTTGGCTCGCCGGAGGCGATCTGGGAATTCGAGGTGCAGGACTTCCCCGCTGTGGTCACGATGGATTCACACGGGGAATCCTTGCACAAGGACATCCTCGCTAAGAGCGAGGATGCTTTGGCTCAACGGCATTAAACTTTCGTTCGTTCCGGTTTCTTAATTTACCGCCCGGAAGAATCCGGCCTCGCCGAGTTCATTGAGGTTCAATTGTAACGGGGCGTCCACGTTTTCCCACGGTCCGATTACACTTGGGGCAGCCTGCAATGAGCCGGAACTGGTGTTGATGATGATCACGCCGTCACCCTCCTCGAGTGTGACGACTGGCGGCTCCGCTTGGTCACCTTCCTGTTCCACCGGGACGACTATCATCGTGTCAGCGGCGATCTCGTTATTGCCTGCGTCGCGGACGCCGTTGATTGTCACCTTGGCTTCATTCGACTCAATGCCGTAGGCGACGATCCGCACGGAGCGACCGTCACTGAGGTACTTAAGCGATTCAATCTTTGCGCCCTCGATCTGGAACGTGCCCGGAATCGCCTGGCCCTTTGGCCCCTCAATGGTGAAGGCAGGCCCGGCTCCTGTACTCCAGTTGGCATCGGTCATGTTATTCAAATCGCCATTAAACTCGTTTACGGAGATGTCCTCCAGAATATCCCCGCTCAGTTCGTCAAACTGGTAGTAGGCCAAGAGGCCTTCCTCTTCGCCTGAGAGCGGCTTGTTCATCCACTCCTGCAACTCCTCCTCAGTGCGAACCACCTCCCAGATGCGAACTTCGTCCAACTGGCCATTGGTGAATTCGGACACACCCTGATACGCCCCGAGATAGGCCTGACCGTTGATCACCGGCAGCGGGTTCGGGCCGGAATCACGCTCGGCCACAAGTTCCCCGTCCAGGTAGCTCCTGAACCCGCCAACCCAATCCTGTTCCCAGGTCATGGCCACGTGATGCCAATCGCCATCGTTGGCCGGGCCAACCGCAATGCCGGCGCCCGTGCCGCCATCGGTGGAGATGATGTGCAGCCCGTTCCAACCGGCCACGAAGTACTCGCCGTCCTGCCAGCGCACCGCCGACTGGAACGACTCGCCCTTGAACCAGTACTCGACCGTGATCGCCCAGCCGTCGCTGAGAATCTGAGGAATATCGTCCGGCAGCGCGACGCTTGCGCCTTCACCATCGAACATCAGCGAGCCGCCGCTGCCCAAGTCCGGGTTGCGAATCAGATCGTTGAACGTGATGTTTAGTGTTGTCGGCAACTCGAAGCCCTCGAGTGGCGCTTGGCCAAGTGGCGCCTCGGAGATCGTCCAATTACGGCCGCCCATTCCCATCAGCACACCGTCGTATCCCTCAAGCAGATCCGGCAAAACCGTACCACTCACTTCATCAAAACGATAATAGGCAAAAAGCCAATCCTCA
>Ga0208129_1000111_pt1 | contig 33795 bp, 19 predicted proteins | sample ETNtaG_13_FD_185759 | JGI IMG/M metagenome (GOLD analysis project Ga0208129, IMG submission 185759) | Marine microbial and viral communities from oxygen minimum zone, Eastern Pacific Ocean - ETNP201306PF47B (SPAdes) (version 2) | ecosystem: Environmental > Aquatic > Marine > Oceanic ...
GGCGAGCTGCGAACGGGCATCCGCAACCTCGGCGTCGCCGACAACACGGTGCTTTGGTACTGCAGCGACAACGGCGCGATCCCGAAAGGCTCGACCGGCGGCTTGCGCGCGCGCAAGGGCAGCCTGTACGAGGGCGGCATCCGCGTCCCGGCGATCATCGAGTGGCCGGCGCGGATCAAGTCCAACCGCATCACGAACATGAACGCCAACACGTCGGACATTTACCCAACGCTGCTCGAACTGGCCGGCGTAGCATTGCCAAAAAACCAGCCGGTGCTCGACGGCACGAGTCTCGTGTCATTGCTCAACGGCGAGGCCAAGCGTCGCGAAAAATCGATGGGATTTTGGACGTACCAAGCCAAGGGGCGTGGCCGCAAAAGCCGGGCCATGCTCGAGGTGCTGCGGCAGGAGCAACTCGCCGGCAGCCAAAAACCAGCCGAGCCGGAGGGGCAAATCGAACGGCAGTACCCGACCGACTCGCTGCCCGGTCATGCCGCGTGGATAGACGGCGACTACAAGCTGCACCGCGTGCCGGTGAAGAAAAACAAGGCCAAGTTTGCCTACGAACTTTACCACTTGGGCCACGATCCCAAGGAGCAGCAAAACCTGCTCGGCGACGACAAGGAATTGGCCAAGCGCGCCGCCCGGATGAAAGCCGGCTTGGCCACCTGGCAAAAGTCAGTCGTGAACAGCCTCAACGGCGGCGACTACCGCTGAGTGTCACCCAAGTGCTTGGCCAAGCTTTGAGTCGCAACAAGTCATTGCCACCAGGTGAGTCGCTGATTCACCCTATCACCTCGGCCATCGAGCCGATCGACCTGGCCGGGCTGTTCCCGGCGGAGCAGCCGCTTGAGCTGGAGCTGGGCTGTGGCGATGGGTCTTTCACGATGCAGTACGCCCTGGCCCATCCCGACCGGAACATCGTCGCGCTGGAACGGCTGCTCGGCCGCATCACCAAGCTCGATCGCAAGGGGCATCGCGCCGGGCTGAAAAATCTCCGACTGCTCCGGGCCGAGGCGGCGTACGTGCTCGAGTACCTGCTGTTGCCGGGGACGCTGGATGCGATTCACGTTTACTTTCCCGACCCATGGCCGAAGAAGCGGCACCACAAAAACCGGCTTATCAGCGAGCCGTTCCCGTCCTTGGCCAAGCGCCTGCTCAAGGACAAAGGCATCGTTTATCTGCGGACGGACAACATCGAATATTTTGAGCAGATGCTTGAGGTGTTCGACAGCGCGGTGGGATTCGAGCGCACGGAAACGCCCGGACCGCTCAAGGCGCTGGTGACCGACTTCGAGCAGGAATTCAACGCGCAAGGTATCCCGACAAACCACGCTGCCTACGGAAAAACCGGTGGGTGAGTTGAACGCAGATCGTCTGGATTGAGAAAAAGCCCAACTGCTGACCGCTTACCGCTCACTTTTTCTCTGCCTGAAACTCGAGGTGCATGATGGAGCCAGGCTTGAAGGTGGCACGGCCGAAGTCCGGGCTTTGAGCCTCGACGCCGGCAGCGGCCCAGCGGTTCAGGACGAAGGTGAGTCGGCTGCCATCGCTGAAGTGGGCGCGCACGCGGTGCTCAAGCGGCATGGTGGCGGCGGTCCTGCTGGTCGCCGGCTCGATTTGTTTCACGCGGTCGAGCGGCACGGGAAAGCCACCCTCGGGCGTGGTGACGTTGAGCTTGTCGCCCTCGACGCCATCGACACGGCCCTGCATGCGGTCGTTGTTGACGAGCTTGACGAGGTCGTCCTTTGAACCGACGGGGTGGGTCGCGGGGCCTTTGAACCGGCCGTCCCATTCCTCAACGCGCAGGTTGCTGATGCGCACGGCGCCCCGGCCCTGGTGCACGATGCGGATGCCGGTGCCCTCGCCGGTGAAACCCCTTGTGTCGATCCATTTGCGGATCAGCTTGCCGTCGATCGCCACCGCGATCATCCGCTGCGGCTTGCTGGCAAAAAACTCGAGGCGCGCCTTCGACTTGTTGCGAAAGCCGGGCACGGTCGCCTGGCCGAGGTAGGTGAGCGGCTCGTGTTTCTTGACCGGCAACAGGTTCACCGAGTAGCTGTTGACCTGCACGCTGTAGAAACCACCGAAGTCCGGCTCGTTCTCCTTGGTGGACAGGCTGATCGGCTGCAGCGAGTCGGTGTAAAGCGCAAAGGCCAGGTGCATCGCGCCGCTCCACTCGAGGTCAAACGAGATGTGCGAACGCTCCGGCAGGTTCAGGTCGCGGGCGATGGAGGCGGCCGCCTTGGCGTGAAATCCACCATTGTGGTAGCGCCAGTTGCCGGACTCGCCGATGGTCTCGTTGCTGATCTTGCCGTGCGTCCAGCCGTCGTCGTTTTCCGGTCCCTGAAAAATCGTCCTGAGCCCCTTGGGCAGAGGGGCAATCTTGCGGACGGCACCGCGGAGCAACTGCATCCGGCCGGCATGCCAGGTGTCGAGCAGGAAATGCTGAGCCGTGGCGCCGGCGAGGTTGCCGCGGAAGTGGTCGCCGTTGACGAGCTGCACCTCGCAGAGATTCCCGGCGGCGAGTTGGCCGACGGCCGTGCCGTCGAGCGTGATTCCAGTGAGTTGGCCGATGTTGAAACGCATCGGAGCCGTCGTGTCGGCATGGCGCCATGTCACGCCGCTGGCAGGGTCGTACGCGCCGAGCGTGCCACGCAGCCAGTCGCCGTTCTTGAAGTGGATGGTGGATTTGCTGTCGGCGGCTTGGCCAAGGGCGGTTGTCGCGGCCAAGATGAAAACCGCGAACAAACTCCAAGGGATGCGAATGAAGCGCTTGACCAAGCGGGTTCGCGCTTGGCCAAACGAGAGTTGTTTCGCTGCGTCAATCATCCCAGGGCCAGAGTGGGTCGGCGCCGCCGGCGTTGGTGTCGCTGGTTTTCTGTGACGCGCCGAGGTTGAACTGCAGCCGCCGGATGTACTGCGAGTCAAATGTCACCGGGCCAAAGTTCCGGCTGCGGCCGGTGAGCATGCTGCCCTCCCATTGCTTGAGGTCGAACGACACCGCCGCGCCGCCGGCGAAGTGCGCGCGCACCTCCCACGGGCGCTTGGCCTCCGACCTGGCTTCCGGCCTGGTGAGCGCCACGCGGGTGATGCGCTCGAGCGGAATGGCAAGGTCCGTGCCAAGCGAGTTGATCACGACCGTGCGGCCGTCCATCGACTTGAGTTTGCCCGGCACCTCGTCGCGGTTCTTGAGGAAAACCATGTCCTCGACATTGTCGTTGACGGCAAGCTGGACCGGGTCGGAATGGCCGTCCCATGCCGACACCCGAAGGTTGCTCACGCGCACGATCGGGCCGTTGAGCTGCGAGAAAAAAGCCATGCCCGAGCCGGTGGCGGCGAAGCCGTTTGTGTCGCGCCATTTTCGGACGAGCTTGCGGTCGATGTAGAGCTCCATCTCGGCCTTGTCCCGGTTGATGCGGATCTCGACCTGCACGCGGTTCTTCGACTGCATCTCGGGGATCTGCCCCTGGCCGAGGTTGCGCACGCCGGCGCCGCTCTGCACCCGCTGCAGGCTCACATAGCCGCGGCTGATGTAGAACATGTACGAGTTGCTCCGGTAATCGAACCGGTCAAGCGCCGAGGTGTACACCGGCACGATCAGGCTGAAGGTGCCGTTCCATTGCAGGTCGAACTCAATGCGGGACGAGCCCTTGAGCCCGAAGTCGCGGCCCAGCACCCCGACGCCCTCGGAGATGAACACGCCGTCGCGGTACTTCCATGCCTTGGGATCGCGGCCCAGCTTCCAGCCGGCGATGGTCGTCGGCCCCTCGTACAGGATGCGGAAGCCGGGGGAGAGAAACGCCAGCGACTGGAGCCGGGCGCGCGGCGCGGACAACTGCTCGTTGAACCAGGTGGAAAACTGGACGCGCTGCCCGTCCAGCGCGATCAGGTTGCCGAGCACCTGGTCGCCGTTGTGAAAGCGGATGTGCACGGACGGCTCGCGGCTGCGCTTGACCGGCCGCGCTCCCTCGAAGCGGATCCACGCGAGGTTGTCCGGCCGGAAATCGACTGGCTGGGCCAGGTCCGTCCGCGCCCAGCGCACGCCGTCGCCGAGGCTGACCTGCTGCAGCTCGCCGTGGAGCATCGAGCCGTCAAGGAAGCGCACGAGGTCGTCCCGGCCGGCCACCTGGCCAAGCGCCTGGCCAAGACAGAGCGCGACCGCCGCCAAGCCAAGCGGGCGGCCGAACCATCGCGTCGGCTGGGCCGGTTCAGCGCTCATAGATCGGAAGAAAACGGTAGTTCAGCGCAAGTGACAGCAGCGAGGCAGAGGTGGCGAACGTGGTGCCGAACTGGCCGCTCCAGCTGCCGTCCTCGTTTTGGTTTTGCTTGAGCTTTCCGATGTTTTTTCGGTTCCACTTATCCCACTCCGTCGGCGAGGCGTGAAAGAAAGCCTGCGCGCCGTAATACAAATAGTAGTTCCGATAGCTCGACGTCTCCGGCGCCTTGCGGAGGTAGCCGAACGCCTTGCGGAAGGTCGCACTGTCCTTCTCCTTGGCCAACGCAAACACGAGCGTGCCGATGGCCGAGCGGGCGGCGTTGGGACCGCGGTTGGACGTGTAGCCGAAACCGCCCTCCGGCGTCTGGCACGACTTGAAGTAGCGCAGGCCGGTCTGGATGGCCGACTCAGGCACGGCCAAGCCGGCGTTGCGCGCGGCGAACAAGGCCACCATCTGCGCGCCGCTCACGGTGGTGTCGGCATCGGTGCTGTCGGGCGAGTAGCGCCAGCCGCCGCGCGGGTTTTTTTTCTGCGAGTTGATGATCAGGCCGACGGCCTTCTCGAGCGCCGGGCCAAGCCGGTCATCCTCCACTGCGCCGTACGCCTCGGCCAGGGCCAGCGCGGCGAAGCCGTGGTTGTACATCGTGGTGCCAATGTAGCCTGTGGTCTTGTTCTGCCGGCTGAGGATGAAGTTGATGCCGCGCTTGATCGGCTGGCTGTACGGGCCGTGGACCGGGTCGTCCCCGTGCGCGAGCATCGCCACCACCGCCAGGCCGACCGCCGCCGGCGAGGTGCCGTACGGCTTGTCCTTGTAATTGCCGCCGGCGAGCTGGGACTGCACGAGGAACTGCAGGCCCCTCGAGTACATGCGCTCGATCTCCCTCGGCAACAGGTCGCTCGACTCCTCGAACAATTTTTGCGCCTGGGCCGGAACGTTCGCCGCTAGGCACACCACGATGAGCAGCCACAGCCGCGTTTGCTTCATCACTTCCCGTCCCCCTCCAAGGTCTCCACCGCCCTGAAATAATCCTGCAACGCCTCGCGGAACTCCTCCGGCAACCGTGCCGCCGCGCCGCTGCCGCGGCTGACGGCGCGCCCGCCCTCCTCGCGCCCCACGGCGTCGCCGGTCAGCGCCGACGCCGCCTGGCTGGTCGTGCCGCCGGCCTGGCTGCCGCCGCCGGTTTGGCTTTGCTGCATGCCCTGGCCCATCTGCTGTTTCATGGCCATCATCGCCATCATGAACGCCATTTCCTGCTGCGCCTGCGACTGGCCCTGCTGGCCGCTGTCGCGCCGGACCTCCTCGTTGATAAGGTTGATGACATCGGACATGTACCGGATGGTGCCGGTCTGGGAGTCGGTGGTGACCGAGTCGGTCTGCGGCTTATCGAGCAGGTTGTCGGTGATCTCCATCGAGTCGAACGTTTCCTGCAGCGGATCAAGCATCGCCGGCTCGGTGGTCTCGAACTGCATCCGGTTCAGCTCGAGCATCGAGTTGGCGTGCATTTGCACCACACGCTCAACGCCCTTTGTATAAATGTCAGCCTCGCGCTTTTGCTGCTCGAGCAGGGCGGTCTGCTGCCGGTGCCGCAGTTCGCTCTCGCGCAGGCGCAGCATGGAGAACAGCAGCTTCATCAGGTCGTTCATCTTTTGCTCGCCGCCCTGACCACCGCCCTGCCCGCCGCTGTCGGAATCCTGCTTGGGCGGCTCGAGTTTCTTCGCCCATTCCTCGAACCGGCCGGACCAGTTGCCCAGGTTGCGGATGGCCAGCATGGAAATGTTGGAGGTGATCTGCTGCTCGATCTCCTCAAGTGCCTCGCCGGTCTTCTCGGTTTCCATCTCACGGCTGACCTCGCCGTATTGGCCCTTGCCGGTGCGCTCGTAAAAGCGGCTGATCTCTCCCTGCAACTCGACCGCCTTGGCCTGCGTGCGGCCCTGCGACTTGGTGAAGCGGGTGTTGGCGCGGGTGTGGCGCTCCGGCAAATCGTCCGGCGTCAGCCCGATGGTCTCCTGGATGATGGCCTTGATTTTTTTGCGCAACGCCTGTTCCTCCTTGCTGATCTTGCGCAGGCGCTGGGCCAGCGTGAGGGCCTGCAGGTTGTCAAGATCCTTGTTCACCTTGTCCTGTAAATCGGCCAGTTCGTCGAGTGCCTCCTCCTCCTTCTCGAGGGCGTCGGCGAGGTTCTCTTTTTTCTCCTGCGGCTCGCCGCCCTGTGCCGCTTGGCCAAGCTTGGACTGGGCCTGCTTCATTTGCTGGTCGGCCAGCTCGTTCATTTGTTGCAGGTTCTGCGCCCAGTCGCGCAGCGTCTGCTCATCGAAGGCCGGGTTGCGCATGGCCTCCAACAGCGCCTTGGCGCCCTCCTTCGCGAGGTCTTTCAACTCCTCGGCGTTGTCGCGCTGCTCGTCGGCGGTTTGCTCGATTTTTTCGTTCGTCTTGCGCTTGGCCAAGGTGTCGTCGTCGGATTCGGCCAGGTCACGCGTGTCCTCGGAGATGTCCTCCTCGGTGCGCGAAACCTCCTCGAGGTTTTCCAGGATGTCCTCCAGTTTTTGCCGGACCATCTCGGCGTGATCCTCGGTGCCGAGGATGTGCAGCCGATACGGCATCGTGCGGCTTGGCTTGCGGCCGGGCAGGTGGTCGGTCGCCCAGACAGCCAGCTCGACGGTGGTGTCCTTGCCGATGCCGAGCACCGCCGGGCTGAAGTGGAAGCCGGTCTCGAACTCGGTCTCCTGCGAGCCGTTGGCCCGGGTCGTGAGCGTGGCGGCGATTTGCGGCGGCGGCTCCTCCGCCTGGCCAAGCGCACGCCACTCGAGGCCAGCCTCCTTCACCCCGAAGTCGTCGCGCACAGTGGCATTGAGTTCGAGCACCTCGGTCTCGAGGATGGCCAGGTCGCGACCCAGCGCGCCGAGATCGGGCCGCGGTGCGGCGTCGTCGATCGCCTCGATATTCAACTGCCATGCGGCTGCCCCGGCGAGGCCGTGCTCGTCGCGCCATGTGAAGGCAAAATGCGACGCGCCGCCCACCTCGTGCGCCGGACTGGAAAAATTCTCATTGCGAACGGTCATCGGCTTGGCCACTTCGTCGATCGTCACTTGCGCCTGCTTGAGTTCGCGCGAAACACGGCCCTTGAACAACACCGTGCTGCCGCGCAGCACCGGCAGGTAAGCCGCCTGCACCGTCTCGGTCTGCACCGGGTGTTGCAAATACGCGGGCAGCTCGATGCGGGCGTGCAACTCACGCATCGCCGGGCGTTGCACCGGGCGAATCTCGACAGCGTGCCGCGCATCGCCGACCTTCACCGTCAGGTCACCGTCCTCGACCTGGCCGGGGATCGTGAAGTTGACGTTTGTGCCGGCGACGTCGGAGCGGATCGGCTTGCTGTCGTTAAACCGGGCCGAGGCGGTGCCGGGCCTCCAGAATGAGCGGTACTCAACCGCGCCCCCCACGTCGAACGGCTCGCCCCGTGCCACCACCTTTTCGCCGGGAAAACCGGCGAGCTGCACGAGTGTGCGCCGCGGTTTCTCGGCCAACGGCAGGCCCCAGCGCTCGAGTGCGTTCCAGCTGGCGTCCGGGATAACCGCCCAGGCAGCCATCGCCACCAGGATGAGCGCCGCGGCGATCATGGCCCTCTGCCGCGCCGGACGCGGATTGACCGTCTGCTTGAAATCAAGTTTCAGCGCCTCGCCGGCGACCTGGCCAATCGCCGCCCGGTAGAGGGACGGGGAGAAAATGGCCGGACGCTTTTTCTCGTCGGCTAGCTCCACGATGCCGAGCAGTCGATCGCCGAGTCGCCGGTACCGCCTCTGCACCAGCTTGGCCAGGGCGCGCGTGTCGCGCTTGTGGAACACCCAGCGGGCCGTCCACCACGCCAGCGAGCCAAGCGTGATACCGATGCCGATGGCGAGCAGGCCAAGCCGCAGCCAGCCCGGGCTGTCCCATAGGCGGTCGGAAAAAAACAGGACGAGATACGAGCCGAACAGCCCGGCGGCGGCGAGGCACACCGCCATCGCCGTCTCCACGCGCCACAGTCGGCGCTGCACCACGGCGAACTGCCGGCGCAACGCGTCGGGGATGTCCTCGCGGGAGGTTGGTTCCTTGTGGCTCATGCCGGCCGATTGACGGACGCAGAGTTTAGCCGCCGCACGCCCCGACGCAATGCGGAATTGGCCGTCTGGCGATCCCCGCCGGGAACCACCGGTTTCCTGAATCAGCGAGGAAAGATTTAAAGAAATACTTGACATTTAATAAACTCTGGGTGAGCTTATTCCCTCAACCAGAAGCTGGCTTATGCCTGAACACAAGATCCACTGCCCAAGTTGTGCGCAACATCTCTCTGTGCCGGAGGAACTGGCCGGTCAACGGATTGATTGCCCGTCCTGCAACAAACCGATGACCCTCCCCGACTTCGCACGAACGATCGACAAGGAGGAGGAAGAAGTGATCGAGAATCCGCGCCAATCGCCCGCACTGATCGTGGGTATCGTCGCCGGCGTGCTGGTCTTCGGCGGCGTGGGCGTTTTCCTGCTGATGGGGCCGGACAAACCCGCGGACGATCCGGAAGTCGCAACAATGCCCGCAGCCCAAACAACCCTGCCGAATCTCAGGAACGAAAGGGCCGGTTCAACTGGACAACAACCGAGGACGATACCCGGGATGGAATTGGATCCGAACGATCCGTCTGGCCAAACGGTGCTCATTGAGACTCTTGAGTCGGAGGAAGAATCAAGGGAGCGGCTTGAAGCGGAAATCAAAGTGATCAAGGAGCGCTTGGCCAAAGGCGAACCAATTGATCAATACAACGAAAATGGCCAAACCGAACTGATGATCGCAGTCGAAGCGAACGACATCGACTTGGCCAAGCGGTTGTTGGAAAAGAAAGCCAACCCCAATGCCACTACCAAGGATAATTTTAAGCACACCGCGTTGCATCTTGCTGCCATGAATGAAAACAAGGAGTTTCTAGAACTGCTCATCGACAATGGGGCACAGGTGAACCAGACGAACAAAGCCGGATTCACCGCGTTGGATTCAATATTTCCATTCGGCGAGCCCATGCCGGAATCTGAAGGAGAATTGCCCGAACTCCCGGAAGCCCAGAAAGCAACTATCGCCTACCTTAAGAGCAAAGGGGGCAAAAGCATGACCCCCGAGCAACGGGCTAACATGACCCCCGAGCAAATCTATTCCATGATGGGAATTGATTATGAACAAATGGTAAAACAACTCCAAAAGATTGAGCAGTGGGGTCTTGGGCCTAATGACGATATTGAAGGATTTTCAAAAGAAATGCAGAAAGCCTTTGAGATGATGCCATTTGGCATGGGGATGAACCCAAACGATCCGTTTGGTGGTGGAATGATGCCGGGGATGATGAATCCGTTCGGCATGGGGATGGATTCGTTAGGGATGGGGGCGGATCTGGAGGAGGAAATCAAGGCCATCAACGAGCGCTTGACCAAGGGCCTGTCGCTCAACCGGTACAACGAGTGGGGCCAGACCGAGTTGATGATCGCCGTGGAGGCAGACGACATCGACCTGGCCAGGCGGTTGCTGGAAAACAAGGCCCACCCCAACGCTACTTCAAAGGACGGCCAGTTGAACACGGCGCTGCACTTGGCGGCCACAAATGAAAACAAGGAACTGTGCGAACTGCTGATCGACAAGGGGGCGCGCGTGAACAAAAAGAACAAAATCGGTTTCACTCCGCTGGACTCCACCCTTTATTTCAACGAAATGCCCGGACTCGGAGGCGTGACTCCCGAACCCACGGAGGCCAACGAGGCCACCGTCGCCTACCTCAAGAGCAAGGGCGCCAAAAGCATGACGCCCGAGGAACGGGCTGAAGCCGATCCCGGCATGGGTGGCATGATGATGCCGGCCGGCGGGCCGTTCGGCTTCCCGGGCGGGATGCCGCCGGGCATGTTTGGCCCGGATCCGTTTTTGCCGCCGGGCGGCAATCCCTACGCCGCGCCCAAGGGCAGGAATCCGACGCCTTCCAAGCGCCAATAACTTAGCCAAGAGCAAGCCCGTAAACGTCGCTTGGCCAAGCGCTGCGAGGATGGCAGGATGGCCGTATGGCGCACGCAACCTTCAACACCGGGGAAATCATCGCCGTCATTGGCGACAATGCCGCGCAAGGCAGCCACCGCGCTGGCTACAACGGAGTCTGGGATTTCAGGCATCGCACCAGCACACGCAGCCTGTTTGTTCCAGCCTACGCCGGGTTGAACCTCGAGCACATCTTCAACGGCGAAACCGAGTTTGCGGACGGTGACACCTTCTTTGAGCCGCGCCGCGCACCGATGACATTCACGAAACTCAACGAGCAACAGGCCGTACTGCACCAGCCGGCCACGCCCAACTTTCATGTGGAAAGCACCACCCGCTTCACCCTGCGAGCTCCGTGGTATCTCGACCTGGACTTCCACTGCACCTCCCACCAGCATGTGCACGAGCGCGGCTGGTTCGGCTGCTTTTGGGCCAGCTACATCAACGGCCCCGCCGACAAGAGCCTCTACTTCCCCGGCGGCTGGCGCGACGGCGAGTCCATGTGGATGCAGCTTTGCACCCAGGCGCACGACGACGAAAGCACCGTTCTCGCGCACAGTGACGACTTCAAACTGACCTGGCAGGAAGGCAGCCGCGATGCGCTCTTCAAAAATTTCTCCCGCATGCGGTACGCCAAGCCGATGTACTACGGGATTATTGAGGATCTCGTGTATATCCTCATGTTCAAGCCCGGGACCGGCATCCGCCTGACGCACTCCCCCAGCGGCGGTGGTTTCAACAAGGCGTTCAACACCACCAACCCGGCTTGGGACTGGCAGTTCATCGTGCCCGACTACGACGTGATGAAAGAGTACCGCTACCAAGCCCGCGCCGTACTGCGTCCAAGGTGCTCACGAGCAGAAATCCTCGCCGAATACGAGAAATGGGCCGCGCATTAGCACAAACGCATCAATTCGAATCGGATATGACGGTTTTCGCTGGCAACGGATAAAGCTGCCCGATGGATTTGGCGGCACAGTTACCTTAGCATGCGCCCCCATTACCAGTTCCAATCGGCTCACGGCCTCACCTCTAAAAAGAGGCACACCGCCGCTCACCAATTCCCGCTGATGATGTTTCCAGCCGTGGAAACAGGTCCTGCCAAAGGCTTGTTTTCCAGCTTGCAGGATTGCCTACAAGCCGGAAAGATTCGACCGGTATGATGAATGCGAAACGATGGCTCATTATTTTTAGCCCCTTGTGGATCGGCTTGGCGACGATGCAGGCAGCTGAAAAGTCGGGTGTGCTGCGGCCGTGGGAGAAAAATGGATGGTATTGGAGTTACAGGGACAAGCCCGTGATGCTGCTGGGGGGCAGCGATGATGACAACCTGTTTCAGTGGCCGGAAAAGAAACTGATTGCCCAGCTTGACCGTTTGGTTGCAGCGGGGGGCAATGTGATTCGCAACACGATGAGTGACCGCAATGACAAGGGTTTCGAGGTGTATCCGTTCAAGCGACTTGACAACGGAAAATACGACCTCAACTCCTGGAACAAGGCATACTGGACGCGGTTCGAACGCATGTTGCACGAGACTGCCAGACGAGAAATTTTCGTGCAGATTGAAATCTGGGATCGCTTTGACTACGCGGACCTAGGCGGCAGTAACCGTTGGCAGGTTCATCCATATAATCCCGCCAACAACGTGAACTATACCTACGAGAAGTCCGGTTTCGCCAAACGGTACCCCGACCATCCCGGAGCGAACAAGCAGCCATTCTTTTTCACCACACCCAAACAGAGGAACAACCGGGTGGTTCTGCGGCATCAACAGCGTTTCGTCGATAGATTACTCGAAAGCACACTGCAATTCGATCACGTGCTTTACTGCATGGACAACGAAACCAGCGGCGAAGAGGAGTGGGGGCGTTATTGGGCGCAGTTCGTCAGGGCTCGCGCGGCAAGACAGGGCCATGATGTCTACGTCACCGAGATGTGGGATGACTGGAACCTGAGGGCGGAACGGCATAAACGGACGTTCGATCATCCTGAATTGTACGGTTTTGTGGACGTATCGCAGAACAACCACAATAAGGGGCAAAAGCACTGGGACAACTTCCTGCATGTGCGCAATTACTTGGCGTCGCAACCGCGGCCAATGAACACCACAAAGACTTATGGAGCGACTGGAAACAAGTTTGGTCACTCAGATCAGGACGGCATCGAACGGTTCTGGCGCCACCTGCTGGCCGGTGCCTCTTCGATTCGCTTTCATCGCCCTGATTCCGGTCTTGGGTTGAGCGACAAGGCGGTGGCCTGCATTAAGGCTGCTCGACTATTGGAATCCATCATTCCGGCCTGGTCACTGCAACCGGCCAACGAACTGCTTGTTGACCGTGATCCAAATGAGGCCTACCTGGCTGCCGACAACGGCCGTGCCTATGTGGTGTATTTTCCCGCGGGAGGAATGGTTCGCTTGGACACATCGAAGGCCAAAGGACTACTTGCTGTACGCTGGATCAACATCGACACTGGTGAACTCGGCCCACATCAAGGAAAAACGGGTAGTGGCAAAACCGCACTGACTCCACCCGACAACAAAAACTGGGTGGCTGCGGTTGTTTCGCAGTGAGAGGAACGCTGATGTTTGTTCCATCAGGAATACTCCTTATCGTCGACGACGATAAGGTCTCTGCTTGTTTTCCGACATTTAATTTTAGGACGAGCATGGTTATGGCAAGGAAAGGCAATCAAGCCCAAGATTCTGCCGAGCCCAGCGCGGTTGGTGATGGTGTGAGATCAACTTAGGCCACACCTTGATGTTTACTCCGCCACCTCAACCGGCTCATACACATCGGAACCCCCATCTATCCCCCCTGAACAGCTCCAAACGCAATTCAACAACTCCTAAACTTTGAATAACAAGCTGTTCGCCAAGCCTAAGCTCAGGCAGTTTTGTGAAGGAGTCGCTGATGTTTTTCCCTAAACTTATATCATTTTTACTCTTGGCGTTTTTTGCCATAGGACTTACAGGCTGCTCCACCGCCAAGTATTACTCCCACGCTGTTGTCGGACATCTCCAACTCACAACTGGACTGACTCCAATCCGAAAAGTAATTAAGCAGGACGAAACCAACAAAGAACTCAGAAGACAACTTGAGTTGGTTACTGAATTAAGAGATTTCGCCGAGAACAAACTCAGCCTCGACGTTGGGAAAGCTTACTCCAAATACAAGCACCTAGACCGTTCAGCTGCTGCATGGGTAGTGTATGCTGCCCCTCCATTCTCAACTAAACTCCAAACATGGAAATACCCCATTGTCGGCGAGTACCAGAGCAAGGGCTTCTTCAAAGAGCGAATGGCAAAAGAATATTCAGCCAACCTTCAAAGCCAGGGGTTCGATGTGTACGTAGGAGAAGCAATTGCCTATTCAACACTAGGCTGGTTTAACGATCCACTTCTCAGCACCTTCCTTGATGATACCGATGAGGAACTGGCTGAAACGCTATTCCACGAACTCACTCACCGCACCTACTACTTGAAAGGAGATACGATGTTCAATGAGAGCTTCGCAACTACCTTTGCACAAAAAAGCGTGCAACTATGGTTAAAAGAAAAGGGTGAAGATAAACGATTGGAGAAGTATCGAAAAAAAATGAAAAGAAGAGATGAGTTCCGGAGCCTCCTTCAAGAAATAAAGAATGAACTTAGCTTAATCTACAAAAACACAAACAACGATTCAGAGGACATTCTTCAAAAACGCAAACAAGACTCCATACAATCATTCAAGGCCACCTGTACTGCTTTGAGAAAAAAATGGAACAGCCCTAAGTCGCTGGAAAGCTGGATAGATGAAGAAATAAACAACGCAAAGATAGCCGCCACATCTGTCTACCTATTGAAAGTCCCCTACTTCAACCAACTATGGGATCAAGCCAATCAAGACCCCAATGCTTATTTAGAAATGGTTAAGGCCCTTAAGTAACCAGAAGCTATTTGCCTAAGGCAAATAAACGGCGCTAAAATGCTATTCATCTCAACAGCGCCAAAAACATCAGTTTTTTTGTGAATAAATTCAGCGATAGAACGTATTAGTTTCGAATCTTATATTACGATTATGAAAAAAACAATTACATTACTGGCTATGCTTGGCATAGTTTTCTCCCCTCAGGCCCGAGCTTCTCTCGCCGATGAAATTGCCGAAGCCGAAGCCGACTGGTTAATTGCTTCTTGGGAAGCAGAAATAGACGGAAACTCGGTCTCACTGTCTTTCAAGTGGGTTATTAAGGATCATGTACTCGGGTTACACTTCAAGGGCAACAACAACGAAACCTACAGCCTGATTGCCCTGAATCCGGAGTCGGGTGAAGTCGAGCAAACCGGCTATGGCAGTAACGGCAGAAAGAGCACTGGCAAATGGGGTCCAAAGGGGGACATGCCTATGGTGACTCTCACTAGCAAGAACGATGATGGCAATTCTCGGAGCATGGGTGTCGCTTTCCGTCGAATCGACCAAAACAACATTGAAATGCAAATCTACTCAGTAGATGCAAATGGTGCTGTTGGAGACTTTGCAGAGTTCAGCACTGAGATGAAGCGGGCTAAGGAGAAGAAGAAATAATCAAGCTGAACTTTGCTTGAGCATGAAACACATACTACTCACAACAATCGCAGCTGTGCTGTTGATGGGGTGGGGTGAGTTGCAGCCAAGCGCGCCGGCTGAATGCAAGCATTGCCCGTGCGGCAGCAAAGCCAGTTGCTGTGTGGACAGCAACCCATCCGATCTGCCGCTTCCGGCGTTGCCCCAGCGCCAGGCCAGCTTCCACGTCCAGCCTGTTGTGGCGGACGGACAGTCCAGCGCGGCTTTTAACCTGCCCCAAGTGGTGCTTAAGTTTTCCTCCCTCCCGCAGCCTCTTCAGTTGAAGGTGGCCGGCGTGCCCGTGCACAAGCGGGTCTGCCGGTATCTGACCTGAGTTTCTTTCTTTTCCCGATCCGACCTGTCCCCGGTGGAGTGTGTCCATCCGGGGCGAATCCTATTTTGAAACTGAAAAGAAAAGAAACGAATGATCCATTTTAACAAGCCGTCCGCGCTCGCAGCCATGGCGGTGCTGCTGGCGGGCTGCGCCGGGACACCCACCCCCGGTGAAGCCAAGGCGCGGCGCAGTGCTCAAACTGTGACGCAGGCTTTCCGGCCAAGCGGCGCGGCACTGAAGCTGCCGGAGTTGAGCGCCGACTCATCGCTTGGCGAGTACCTGCGCCTGGCCATGCTGAAACAGCCCCGGGTGGCCGCCGCCTATTACGACTGGCTGGCGACGGTGGAGACCATCACGGTGTCGCGCTCGTTGCCCGACCCGCAGCTCACCTTTCAGGCGGACATCGCGAGCGCGGTGACCTCAGTGATGCCGGGGCTGATGCAGGCGTTCCCCGGGCCGGGCAAACGCGAAACCCGCGCCGGCGTGGCCACCGCCGCGAGCCGCGCCAAGTATTTTGCCTTCGAAAGTGTGGTGTTGCAGACGGCGTTCGCCGTCAAGCACGCCTATTACGACCTCTGGTTTTTGAACGAAAAAATCCGCATCAACCGCGAGACGCTCGCGCTGTTGTCCGACCTGGAACGCGCCGCGCGCGCAAAAAACGAGGTTGGCACTGTCACGTTGCAGGATATTTACCGCGCACAAATCGAACAGGCCCGCCTGGAAACCGGGATCGCCAACCTCGAGGATTTTCGCGCTCCGCTGCAGGCACGGTTCAAGGCCGCGCTTGGCCTCACGGCGGTCGAGCCGGACCCGCCGTTCCCGGTGCGACTCGAGTCCACGCCGCTGGACTTGGACGCCGAGGGGTTGCTGGCGGTCGGCTTCGACGTGAATCCCCGGCTGAAGGCACTCGAAGAGGAGGTACGCGTGGCGCGGGCGGCGCTTGGCCTTGCGCTCAAGGCGAAGCTGCCCGACTACAGCGCCGGGCTGATGCTCAACACTCGCTCGACTCCGTTGATGGCGCGGCCGAAAGCGGGCGTTACGCTACCGGTTTGGCGCGACAAAATCGCCGCCGAAATCGCCGGGGCGCGGGCGGCCAAAGACGCTGCCGCCGCCCGGCTGACGGCGGGGCAGATCGACCTTGCGCTGGATTTCGCGGAGCAGTCGTACCAGTTCCGCGAGGCCAGCCGCAACCTGTTGCTGCTGCAGAGCCAGCTCATCCCCAAGGCGCGGCAATCGCTCGAGGTGGCGCGGTCGGGTTATCTCGCCGGTCGGATCGATTTTTTCAACCTCATCGACGCCGAGCGAACGCTACTTGATTTTCAACTGACCGAAGTTGGCGAACGCACCCGGCGCGAGCAGGTGTTGACCCGGATTTCCCTGCAAATCCTGGGCGTGCGCCCGGCCTCGGCTCCGCTGCTTCCCCGAACGGGAAGTGAAACTTTTTTGAAACCCTGAACCCCTGAGATTATGAAACGATTCCTTCTTTTGATTTCCCTCCTGCTGGCTGCCGTGGCGGTTGGCTTTTTCCTTGCACGACAAAACGAACAAGAACACGGGGTCGCGCCAAGCGCCGAGGCGGCGGGCCAGATTTACACCTGCGGGATGCATCCGCATGTGACTCAAAACAAGCCGGGCAACTGCCCTATTTGCAGAATGAAACTCACGCCGATCCGGGCCGACTCCGGCACGAATGCCGTGGCCACCGGCTCGGCTGCGATTGATGTCGATGCTACGGCTGTCCAGCGGATGAACATCCGCACCGGGGAGACGGTGCTCGGGCCGTTGCGACGGCTCATTCGCACCGTGGGCACGGTCGAGTATGCCGAAACCGGCCAAGTGGAGGTCAGCACCAAGTTCAAGGGCTGGATTGAGAAACTGCACATGGACACCACCGGCCAGCAGGTGCACCGGGGCGAGCCGCTTTTTGAAATCTACTCGCCTGAACTCTACAACGCCCAAGTGGAATACCTACTGGCGCTCAAGACAGCAGGAGCCTCGGTCAACGACTCGATCCGTTTGAGCGCGTTAACCAAGCTGAAGTTTTTTGACATCAGCACGGAGCAGATTGCACAACTCGAAAAAAGCGGTCAGCCGGAAAAGACCCTCCGGATTCACTCCCCCATTGACGGATTCGTGACCGACAAAAAAGTAGTCGAAGGGCAGATGGTCGATGTCGGCAAACCGATCTTGCGCCTGGCTGACTTGTCGCTGGTGTGGGTGTATGCCCAAATCTACGAGCAGGACCTGGCCTTCGTCCGGCTTGGCCAGGAGACGACGGTGACGCTGTCCTATTTGCCGGATCGCCAGTTTCGCGGGCGAGTGACTCATGTTTATCCTGATGTCGATCGCACCACGCGGACAGCGCAAGTGCGGATGGAATTTCACAATCCCGGTTATTTTCTCAAGCCGGGGATGTTCGCCTCAGTGCAACTCACCTCGGAGTTGGCACCCTCAGTGGTGTTGGCGCCCGGTTCAGCAGTGCTGCGCAGCGGACGGCAGGACACCGTCTTTGTCGCAAAAGGGGACGGGCACTTTGAGCCGCGTCCGGTCAAGCTCGGGCACAGCGCGGAGAACGGGATGATTCAAATATTGGACGGGCTCGTGGAAGGCGAGCGCGTGGTATTGTCGGGCCAATTCATGCTCGACTCGGAAAGCCAGCTTCAGGAGGCCATCCGGAAAATGACCCGCCCGCCTGGCGTGACCACCGAGGAAACAGCCGAGTCGGAAACCGGGCACGATCACCCCTTGGCCAAGCCGCGCAGCAAACAGGGTGATACCGCTTGGCTTTGCCCGATGCCCGAGCACGTCGCCATCCAGTACAATCACGCCGGGAAATGTGACATCTGCGACATGACGCTGGTGCCGGTGGGCGAAGCGGCGTTGGCCAAGCTGCGGCCCGGCGGCAAGCTGCTGCACTACACCTGCCCAATGCCGGAGGACGCTGACGTCAAGCTGGCCAAGCCGGGCAAGTGCCCCAATTGCAGCATGACTCTCATCCCGGTGTTGGAGTCGCCGCCGGCCGTGCCCTTGGCCAAGCGGCTTTACACCTGCCCGATGAAATCGCACGCGCACATCGTGACTGACAAGCCAGGCGACTGCCTCGAGTGCAGCATGAAACTCGTGGACACCCGCTCGGTGAAGCACGGCCCGGCCGCCAGGGCGCATTGGGAAAAACAACAGGCTGCCAAGGCGGACAACCAACCTAAAAAATAAAATGCTCAAGCGCATCATCAACTTTTCGCTGGGGAACAAGTTCCTCGTCGTCCTGGCCAGCGTGGGGCTGTTGCTGGGCGGTCTCCATGCGTTGCGCAACATCCCGGTGGACGCCATCCCCGACCTGTCGGACACGCAGGTCATCGTGTACACCGAGTGGCCCGGCCAGGCGCCCAACATCATTCAGGATCAGGTGACGTATCCGGTCGCCTCGAAAATACTCTCGGTGCCGAACGCGAAGGTGGTGCGCGGCTACTCGTTTTACGGCGTGTCGTTTGTCTATGTCCTGTTCGAGGATGGCACCGACCCGTACTGGGCGCGGAGCCGCGTGCTCGAGTACCTCAACAGCATCGGCGGCCAGTTGCCCAAGGGTGTGACCCCCTCGCTTGGCCCGGATGCCACCGGTGTCGGCTGGGCGTTTATGTACTCGCTTAATTCACCCAAGCGCGATTTGTGGGAGCTGCGTTCGTTTCAGGATTGGCACCTGAAATACCAGTTGGCCGCAGTGGACGGCGTGGCCGAAGTCGCCTCGGTTGGCGGGTTTCAAAAACAATACCAAGTCACCGTCGATCCGACGCGACTCCGCGCCTACAACCTCTCGCTGCCCACCGTGAGCCGGGCCATCGAGCGGAGCAACGGCGAAGTCGGCGGCCGCTCGCTGGAGTTGGCTGAGCGCGAATACATCCTGCGCGTCCGGGGTTATCTTCAAAATCTCGAAGAGTTGAAACAAGTGGCGGTCGGCGTCGGTGCCAATGGCGCGCCCATCCTGCTGCGCGACGTGGCCACCGTGCAGCTCGGGGCGGAGACACGCCGCGGCCTCGCGGAATGGAACGGCGAAGGCGAAACGATCGGCGGCATCGTCGTCGTGCGGCAGGGGGCCAATGTGCGGCAGGTGATTCAAGACGTGAAACAACGGCTTGACCAAGCGATGAAAGCCCTGCCTCCGGACGTGACCCACACCGTGGCCTACGACCGCACGCTGTTAATCGACCGCGCGGTGCGGACACTGGAGGAGAAACTCCTCGAGGAGTGCCTCATCGTGGTGCTGGTTTGCGCGGCGTTCCTGCTGCATTTGCGCAGCGCGCTGGTGGCGATCATCATCCTGCCGCTGGCGGTGCTGGGCTCTTTCTTGGTGATGTTCGGCCAGGGGATCAGCTCGAACATCATGTCACTGGGCGGCATAGCCATCGCCATCGGCGCCATGGTGGATGCGGTGATCATCATGATCGAGAATGCCCACAAACACCTCGAGCAGGACGGTGGCAAACGGCCGCGCGGGGAGGTCATCCGCGAGGCAGTCCTCGAGGTCGGCCCCACGCTGTTTTATTCGCTGCTGGTGATCACCGTGTCGTTCCTGCCGGTGTTCACCCTGCAGGAGCAGGAGGGGCGCTTGTTCAAGCCGTTGGCCTACACGAAGACGTACTCGATGGCGGCGGCGGCGCTGTTGTCGATCACCCTTGCGCCCGTGCTGATGAGCTGGTTCATCCGCGGACGTATCCCGACCGAGGAAAAAAACCCGCTCAACCGTCTCCTCGTTTGGCTGTATCACCCGGCGATTGACTTCGTGATTCGCCGACGCTGGCAGGTCGTCATCGTCACCGGGCTTGTCGTGGGCTGGGTGTTTTTCCCGTGGAACCGGCTCGTGACGGATCCCCTGCCGGAAGGCAGGGCCAAGGAAATGGCGCGAGCAGCCGGGCTCTGGTTCCCTTGGCAAAACCTGGGGTCAGAGTTCATGCCGCCCCTCTACGAGGGGGACCTGCTCTACATGCCCACGACCTTCCCCGGCATCTCGACCACCAAGGCACGGGAAATCCTTCAGGTCACCGACCGGCTCATCAAGCAGTTTCCCGAGGTGAAGACGGTGCTGGGCAAGATTGGCCGGGCCAACACCGCCACCGACCCGGCGCCGATGGACATGATCGAGACCACCATCCAGCTCAATCCCGAGGCCGATTGGCCAGCGGTGGACATTCAAGACGCGGCCGGCAATGTCATCGCCCACCGCCCGCGCACCCCGGATGAACTGGTCGAAGCGCTCAATCTCGCCGTCCAAATCCCGGGCCTCAACAATTTGTGGACCATGCCTATCAAGACACGAATAACCATGCTCTCCACCGGCATCAAGACGCCGGTTGGCATCAAGGTGGCTGGCCCGGACCATGCCGAGCTCGAGCGCATTGGCGAGGAGATTGAGGCGCTCATTCGCACCGTCCCCGGCACCGCCAGCGCCTATGCCGAGCGGGTGATGGGCGGGCGTTACATCGAGTTTGAGATCAACCGCGAGGAGATCGCCCGCTATGGGATGACACTGGCCGACGTACAGGACGTGCTCGCCGTCGCGCTTGGCGGCCGGACGCTCACCACGACTGTCGAAGGGCTCGAGCGTTACTCGGTCAACCTCCGTTACAACCGCGATTACCGCTCCGACCTGCGTGCGCTGCGCGAGGAGATCCTCATCCCAACCCCCGTCGGGGCGCAGGTGCCGCTTGGCCAACTGGCGGAGCTCAAGGTTGTCAACGCCCCGATGTCCATCAAGAGCGAGGACGCCGTACCCAACGCCTGGGTGTACGTGGACATCAGTGGCGTCGATGTCGGCAGCTACGTGCGCGAGGCCAAACACGTGGTGAGTGACGCCATCGCCGACGGGCGGATTCGTGTCCCGCCCGGGTACACCCTTTTCTGGAGCGGTCAATACGAATACATGCAGCGCGCCCAAAAACGATTGATGATCATCGTGCCGCTGACCCTGCTGATCGTCGTGCTGCTCATCTACCTCAACACACGTTCGGCCATCAAGACGGCCATTGTTTTGCTCGCCCTGCCGTTCTCGATGGTGGGCGCGTTTTGGGCGCTGCACCTCCTTGGCTACAACATGAGCGTGGCCGTCTGGGTGGGACTGATAGCGCTGGCTGGACTGGATGCCGAGACCGGCGTCGTCATGCTGCTTTACCTCGACTTGGCCTATGCTGACGCCATCAAGCGGGGCCGAATGCTCCACGCCGCCGACCTGCGCGATGCGATCCACCACGGCGCCGTCAAGCGCATCCGCCCCAAGGCCATGACCGCCTGCGTCATCATCGCCGGCCTGGCACCGATCCTATGGAGTCACGGCGCCGGAGCCGATGTAATGAAACGCATCGCCACTCCCATGGTCGGCGGCGTGGCGACTTCCACTTTGATGGAGCTGTTGGTGTACCCGGCTATCTATTACATCTGGCGTTCGCGTCGTCTCAAGCAACCGGAGCCGGACCATTGAGCTGCGCTTTGCAGTTCTCCCCGCCAGCTTGGATCGGCGGGTCGGGATACGGCAGTGGACAACCCGCGTGACGCGGACGTCGAGGACCACGTCCTTGGCTCAGGCGATCTCGGCTAGCCATGGAGCAGCGAGGGAAGTCGACAGGAAAAAGCGTCTGGATATTGAAGATAGGCTCATGCCTTTCTTATTTGAGGAGGCCGGTCGTTTGCCGGAAGCTTCCAGGAGTGGCTGGTAGGTTGCTGACACGTTCAATCTGATGCTTTGCTTGAGAGAAGTCTTCCACACTGAGAGTGTTTCATTGCCACGCCGTCGAAGTGTTTGAATTCGTGGAGATCGACAGGTGAAACGACGCCTTCATCCATAAGAATCGGCAGGGCACCCTGCTTTCTCAGCACCTGATACGAACTGATCTGGTTGGGTTTGACTGGGGCTTCCAGAATGTCACCCCCCGCGTCAGCAAGTCTGGGCCCGGCCTTGAGGGCGGTTTTCGGGTCATATCCACCATTGGCATCGACCCAGGGGAAACTGTTCGATGACCTTCGGCGAACCGCCTTGGCAAGGGCGATGTCAAAATTCAGATCGCGAGCGATCTTGATGTTGAAGTTTTGGTAGCCACGCCAAAGATCCTCCTCCATTAGTCCCTCAACCTCGTTCAGGTTGCTCGGGTTCAGGATCCAGCTTAGCGTGAGCGCCCCAAGAGACCCCTGAGTGGACGGATTCTGTTGTTGCCGGCATGGTGCATGGCAATGGTTTATTCCAGCGTTGGCCTGACAATTTCCCCACGCAACTGCGCCTCGCCGCCCTCCTGCTCATACACGCCGTAAAAGATAGAGCATGCATCCAGCCATAAGACGATGCGCTCCATGTCCTCCTCAGGCAGATCAACATCGTAGTGTCCCTCTTGAAGCAGGTTGTACAGTTTTGAAGCGCGAGCACCAAATTTGCCTGGCAGGGTGCGGTGACGGTTGCCGTATTGCCAAAATCCGTATTTCGGCGCGAGGCTGTGGTAGGAGGCAAACCACTTTTTTCTTCCCAGAGCGACGACCTCGCGATCCAGGCGCGGAGCCGTCTCCGGATGCTCTGAGTGGCATTTCAGGCAGTGTCTTTCCAAGACAGGCTGCACCAGGCGCGGATAACTGAAGGGATTGGTGCCATCGAAGGAGGGTTCAATCGTCGACGGCGCCCGGTTGAATGCCCTTGGACTGCTCTTGGGGATTTCGGGGGCCTGAGATTTCGGTTCATGGCAACCCTGGCACGTCAGGTTTTCTCCAGGTTGCAGGTAGGTCGAGGAGCGCATGGACTGTACGGCGAGCCCATCTTGATCTAGCAGTTGAAAGAACAATTCCTTCTGTGCGGGTGCCTTGAAATAGGCGCTTCCATCCTCCTCGACGGGCACGGTTCCAAGGATGTAGCGCGCCAGGATGACCGAATCCAGTCCTGTTGGCAGGCGCATTCCAATCTCGTGGGGAGGATTCCCCGAGGGGACCGACATCGGAACGATCTGAAAAACCCTGAGGGATTCGATCTTTGTGTTTTTAGGCCATGGCAAGTGGCTGTCATACACGTTCACCACGGCGAGTGTTCCCTCGCGTGACGCCCCGGGCAGGAGTCGTTCAGACGCGCTTGGTGGTGATGCGGGAGTTGTCCTGGCCCGCAGCGGCATCGGATTGAGGCAGGCGATATCGGGATCGCGATACAGCAACTCCTTGTTTCCGAATGCGTCAACAAGGTAAATGCCATAGTTGCCCGGAACGTAGCCGTGGCTCTGGCTACCCATGTCGGACCGCATGTCAGCGTCATAGACGCACAGGTGATATGTTTCACTCAATGGCCATGGACTACCATAAACCTGGGCACCTCCCTGGGTTTCAGGAAAGGCGACTTCGGGAGTCAGACGCGTCACCGGTGACATGGCATCGTCATCTTTCACCGAGGGATCAACCAACACAATCGAACCAAAGGCTTGACCATGATGAGGCGCGGCTGTGGCGACATATTTGTTCGATCCTGGAACGGCCCGGATATCGAGTTCCATGTCAGGGCGATGCTCTCTTGGGGCAAAGTTGCCATGTATCGCGCGCGCATCCCGCCCATCCTGTGTGGTGACCCATGGTAGGTGTGCTGTGCATCCATGCCGGTCGACATAGTCCCATCGGGTATATACAATCATCCCATCCTGATTCACACTCGGATGCCATTCATTGGTCTCATGCGGGCTCAGGCATCGTATGTCGCTGCCGTCCGGTTCCATGTCATAGAGTGTGTAGGTGGGGCAGACCCGGCCGCACCGCAGGTAGCCTCCTCGACGCTCCGAGATAAAGGCGACACGTCCATTGGGAAGCCAGCATGGGTCGAAATCGTTCCAGGTGCCATCGGTCAACTGTTCCAGCCCTTCGCCGTCGCTATGAACCTTGAACAAGTGGTAGCTCCGTTCCTCCGACCAATGTCCTCGTGATGGATCCGTGTGCATACGGTGTGCGGTATCCTTTCCGCATTCTACATATGCAAACACGATACGCGTGCCATCGTAAGAAAGGTCTGGTGACAGGAAGGAACCCTCGGTGAGTTTGCGTCCCTTGAGCCTTCCCCTTTGAACCGTGGTGTCGGCCAGTAGGTTGGTTGCCCGTGGATGGTTGCCCCATGGATTCTCGAGCACAAAGATGCCACCTCCGGATACGGCATTCACGCCGTAATACTGATCACACATGTGATTGAAGCTGGCCCGATGACGCTTGATGAAAAGAAGCTTGTTAAAATTCAGCAGAGGATTGGACAGCGCAATGGTTCGACGGAGACTGCAGATTTCAACGAAGAGTTCAAAGCGTGCGTTGCCGTCCCTTGGGACTGTTTCAGTCCCACGTGTTCGAAGGCGGTCCAGGGATGTTTCCAGTCGATCAAGACGGTGTTTGCCAGACATGGATTGTATGTCTTGGAGCAGGCTTGAGGTTCGTCGGAGTACGATATCCACTGGATCGCGATCCGAGTCCAAAATCAACGAGGATGGATGAGCCGTCTGGTGTGCATAGGAAGCACATTGATCCCGGCGCCCCATGTCCTGTTCGAGTGTGCGATATTGGTGTTCCCATTCGGCCTGTAGCTGCTCGGTGAACGATGAAGCGAGAGTTGTTACCTCTGTCATGGTCGTCAGGCAGGCAAACAGGAGTTTGATGCCTATGGACATCATCAGATAGCCACTACCAGTTGAATCCTGTTCGAATGGTTTCATCACCGGGCTATGCAATCAAAGGTGAGCATGCGATTCCTTGATGCAGGTCAAGGAATCGCATGCTCACCTGCTTTTAGTTTACGAAACAATTGATGAGTTGACATTCGGTTCCCCTGGAGCAGGCGGTATGAATTCATCCATGATGGAAGCATCGACGATGTGATAGCCACATGAGCCTATCGCATGTATGGTCCTGTCGGACACAAGGCGTGTCGACCCGGCATGACGGAATAAGCTTACCAGATGTCAAACTACAGTTGCTTCACATGGCTGAATAGCAGGTTTATCGTGGATTGGCTGATCCATAATATTGATGTGTGCTGCTGGGTCAAAAATGTCTGGCCTGTTTCGGCGCAGGACATGGGGTGGGCGCCAGGTTCGCCAGAAAGCTGATCAGCTTTTTGATCATTATGAAGCGGAATACACCTTTTCTTGGTGCAGGGAAGGCACATGAATCAGTGCTGGAATTTTTTCGGAGACATCTTTCACGGGGCAAGCAGGCGAACAGTATGCGCACTCTCACGGCGATGCTCGTGTCGATCTTCCTATCGGCGCCACTTTGCATCGCGACCGAGCTTTGGGTGTCGGTTGACGGCGACGACGCGGCCCTCGGTACGCACTCGCGTCCGTTCGCGACCCTCGAACGTGCCCGCGACGCGATCCGCGATCTGAAGGAGTCCCCGGGGCTTCCGGCAGGTGGCGTCACGGTCTGGATCGGTGCCGGCGTGCACGAGCGCGCCGCATCGCTCGAGCTCTCCGCGGAGGACTCCGGCACGGCGGCCGCGGCGATCGTCTATCGCGCCGTCGATGGCACCGAGGCACGTCTGTCCGGCGGCCGCATCGTCGACGATTGGCGTGTCGTCGACGACGCGAAGTCGCTCGCCCGCCTTGATCCCGCCGCGCGCGGCAAGGTCCTTCGCGCCGATCTGCGCACGGCCGGCGTCGGCGATCTCGGTACCGTTGCCAGCGGAAGTCGACGCCTCGAGGTGTTCTTCGACGACCAGCCGATGCAGCTCGCACGCTGGCCGAACGACGGGTTCGTGCGCATTGCCGACGTCGTCGGTGCAAAGCCGCACGTCACGCACGGCATCCGCGGCAACAAGGAGGGCAAGTTCACCTTCGAGGGTAACCGTCCGCTGCGGTGGACGTCGGAACCCGATGCGTGGCTCCACGGCTATTGGTTCTGGGATTGGTCGGACGCGTACCAGAAAATCGCGTCGATCGACACCGAGAAGCGTGTGTTGTCGACTGTGCCGCCGTATCACGGCTACGGCTATCGCAAGGGTCAGCGCTACTACGCACTCAACTTGCTCGCAGAGCTCGATCGCCCCGGCGAGTGGTACGTCGACCGCGATGCGGCGACGCTGTATTTCTGGCCGCCGGCAGCGATCGCCTCCTCGACGACGGTTGTGTCGGTCGCGCCCTCTCTCGTCGTGGCGAAGGACTGCTCGCACGTGACGATTCGCGGTCTTGTGCTCGAGGCGACACGCGCAGAGGCGGTGCGCGTCACGGGTGGACGGCACTTCCGTATCGCCGGTTGCACGGTGCGCAATACAGGCGCGTGGGGCGTGCGAATCAGTGGCGGCAGCGATCACGCGGTCGTCGGCTGCGACATCTACCGCACCGGAGAAGGCGGCATCGCGCTGTCGGGCGGCAACCGGAAGACTTTGGCGCCGGCGCGGAACGCCGCGCTCAATTGTTGGATTCATCACTTCGGGCGGCTTTATCGCACGTATCGCCCGGCGGTCGGCATCGGTGGTGTCGGCAACCGCATCGCGCACTGCCGCATCCACGACGGCCCGCACAACGCGATTCAGCTCGGTGGCAACGATCACGTTATCGAGTTCAACGAGATTTCCCGCGTCTGCTTCGAGACCGGCGACGTCGGCGCGTTCTACATGGGACGCGACTGGACGCAACGCGGCACGGTCATCCGCCACAACTACTTTCACGACATCAAGGGCCCCGGGCTCCACGGCGCGATGGGCGTGTACCTCGACGACTCCGCCAGCGGCATGGAGATCATCGGCAACGTGTTCTGGAAGGCGAGCCGCGCCGCGTTCATCGGCGGCGGACGCGACAACACTGTCGAGAACAATATCTTCGTCGACTGCAACCCGTCGGTGCACGTCGACGCGCGCGGCGTCGGTTGGATGCGTTACCACATCGAGACGACACTGCCGGATCGCCTGAAGGCGATGCCGTACCGCAGCCCGCCGTGGAGCGAGCGCTACCCGCAGCTCCTGACCGTGCTCGAGGACGATCCCGGTCTACCGAAGGGCAACGCCGTGCGCCGCAACATCTCGGTCGGAGGCAAGTGGTTGGGCGTCGAGAAGGTCGCGATGCCGCTCATCGAGTTCGAGGACAACCTCGTCGGCAAGGATCCGCAATTTGTCGGTGCAGAGCGCGGCGACTTCCGGCTGCGTGCGGATTCGCCGGCCCTCGCGCTCGGCTTCCGGCCGATTCCGTTCGATGAGATCGGACTACAGACGGACGAGCACCGTCCGCTCGCGCCGAAACGGCTGCGTCCTCCGGGACCACACGTGCGTCCGGTGGCGCGTAGCGAACTGCGCTCGACCGCGTTCGGCGTCGCCGAGCCGATCGTCGGCACGTACTACTTCTACTGGTACGACATCGAGACAACGGAGCACTTCGTCGACCACGACGGCACCGACGCGTTGACGCGCCATCCGGCGACGACGGAGGGATACAGCTACCGCAAGGCATCGTGGCACCGTCGCGAGCTCGAAGATGTCGCGGCCGCCGGGCTCGATTTCGTGCTGCCGGTCTACTGGGGATGGCCGGGCGGCTATCGCGGCTGGAGCTTTGTCGGCCTACCGCCCCTCGTCGAAGCGGCGCGCGCGATGGCACGCGACGGGAAGAAGCCGCCGCGCATCGGCTGCTTCTACGACACGTCGACCCTGCGACACAACGGCAAGCGCTATCACGCGGATCTGAGCACCGTCGAGGGCAAGGAGTGGCTCTACACGACCGCACGCGATTTCTTCGCGCTCATCCCGCCGGACCTGTGGGCGACGATCGACGGCCGGCCGCTCCTGTGGCTGTACTCCGCGGCATTCGCGAAGGTGCAGGACCCGAAAGCGCTCGACTGGCTGCGCCGCGAGTTCCAGCACGACTTCGGCGTCGAGCCGTTCATCGTCAAGGAGATCTCGTGGCAGGGACGTGCAGACGCAACCTACGCGTGGGGCGCGGCACTGAAGCCGACGGTGTACGGCATCGCCGCCGTCGGCCCCGGCTACGATCACGCGGCCGTGCCCGGTCGCACGCCGTTGGTGCGCGAGCGCGAAGGCGGCGCGTTCTACCGCCGGTCTTGGGAGTGGATCCTTGCACGCCCGCTCACGATGCGTCCGCGCATCGCGATCGTCGAGACGTGGAACGAGTGGCACGAGGGAACCGACATCGCGCCGTCTACGGAGTCCGGACGGCAGTACGTCGATCTGACGCGCGAATACGCCGATCTCTGGCATCGCGGCACCGTCGTGAGGCCGAGCGGCGGCTACGGTTCCCACCGCGAAGTCTCAATCACGCTCGGCGCGCAGAACAAGAGCAAGGGCATCACGCAGAACGACGAGCCGGACGGCAAGACACGGGTCGTAGTCGTCCACGGCGAATCGGGCCGTGAGACGGCCGCGACGAAGCACGGCGGCCGGTACATCTACTTCGACGTCGACGACGCGTTCTACTGGGCGAACGGCGAGGCGGTGGAAATCGAGGTGACGTTTCTCGACGCCGGCAAGGGCGACGTCGTGGTGGAGTACGATTCGCTGGACCGCACGGCGTTCCTCGATGGCGCGTTCAAGGCGCCGCCGCCCCTCAAACGCCGCGGTACGGGCGCGTGGATCACGGGTCGCATACGCGTTGAGGACGCGGCGTTCACCGGTCGGGCAAATCGCAACGATCTGCGCATCATCGATCGCGACGGCTCGCTGAAGGTGCGTCGCGTCGCCGTGCGGAAGGCCGGTCGCTGACACGCGGGTTGACGGACTAAGATTTCAAGTCGTCTTCGGCGCGTTTACACATTGAGGTGATTTCACCTTGGACAGCCTTTGGATGGAGCACGGTACCGCCCGCCTGATTCTTGATCTAGTTCAAAGGAACATTAATGGGCTGCTACGTAGTGTTGAAGCTGCACTTCATCTAATCGGTCATGTATGCAAGCAAGACCTAATTCGGCGACACAGGGTCGTGGCACCCTCCGCAAACACGGTGGCAAGACGGCTGAAGAATTGAAAGCTGAAGAAAAGTGAGGCGGATCATTCTAGTAATCGGTCTTGCGCTGGTTGCGCTTAGCTACACTCCAAAGAATGTAAAGCTGCATCGTGCTGTTTGATTGCCTGCCGGCCGCGAGTCGGGATCTCCTGTTTTTCGGCCTGTTCGGCTTGGCTCTGCTGCAACAGCGCTACATACCCGCCACATGAGGACATGGCGGTTCTTAACGGGATCGCCGTTCCCGGTGATACGTCAGTTCTTGGTTTATGCTTAGGTCATGAAGGGTGACCACCTCTCCGTCGGGCCAAACGATGCGTATTAAATCGATCTTGTCGGCTGTGCCGATTCCGAAATGAAGAACTGACTCATCCTGGGAGAGGTAGGAGGAACTGGCACCAACTTCTCCCATCTGGGTTGTGTCGCCGGCTGTCACATAAGCTCTTCCACCAACGGCGTACATATTGTTTTCGGTCTGATGAAGCTTGATTTTCAGCCAGTTCCCGCACGACTTGGAGACGTTCTGGAAAAGTAACGCGCGGCCTCCGTGGGAGACAATTACAAGATCCATGGCTCCATCGCGGTTGAAATCGAGGGTGGCTCCCCCCCGGCCAACCAGCGGATGTGCGAGGTCTGCGGAGGCGTATCGTGCCACATCAACAAATCCATCCTCGCTCCGGTTCCAGTAGATTACTGGTTTTTGGGGGAGCAACAAACTGTGGTCCTCCGAATCTTCAAATGTGCTCCCGTTTACAACCCATAGGTCCCTTAGTCCGTCGTTGTTGAAATCACTAAAGCCAGTTGCCCATCCTATCATGTCCAAAGACGATTGGCCTAGGCCGAACTGGTCGGCTGCATCCAGAAACCAAAGTTTCCCAGTTGTGGTTCCCAATGGGGAACTGCTTATTTTCATATTCTGATAGAGGGCGTTTTCCTGGGCGATCCAATGAGTGATAAAGAGGTCCTGATCCAAGTCGTTGTCGAAGTCTGCCGCGCCTATTCCCATGGCACCCCGATAATCTGCAGACAGCGATGCCATTCCGATGTCCTCAAAGGTCCCGTCCCGCTTGTTGCGAAACACATCGTTCTTGGAGACGTCGTTGGCCACGTACAGGTCGCTCCACCCGTCATTGTCGATATCCACCCAGGATGCAGAAAGACTTTTGGAGTTGGGATCTGCAACGCCCGCATTGACACCCGTTTCGTCGAACGTGCCGTCTCCGTTGTTGCGAAACAGAGCGTTTCGCTGGGCCTTGTAACTGGAGGGATTCAGCGTGAAGGGTTGCTCATAGGGATGCTGAATGCTGGATTCAATTGAAGCATTTTCGCCGTGTGAAAAAGTGACGTAATTGCAAACATACAGGTCCAGATCTCCGTCCTTATCATAGTCGCACCACGAACATCCTGTACTGAAACGGGAATCTTGTACGCCGGTTTTGGTTGTGACATCCAGAAAGCTCCCATCCCCTTGGTTTTCGTATAACACATTGTCTCCGTTCGCCGTGACATACAGATCCAAATCATGGTCGTTATCGTAGTCGCCCCAAGCGGCTCCCATGCCGGCACCGACAAAACCCACGCCTGCAATATCAGTGACGTCATCGAACCGTTTCCCAGATGCATTTCGGAACAACTGGCAGCGAGCTTTTTCTGATTCCGAGGTAAGGCTCGCTTTTGTTTGGTCAGCGTAGTTAATGAAGAAAAGATCCGGATAACCGTCGCTGTCGAAGTCGCCGCATGCCACGCCCGATCCCATGTCTTCTGGCAACAGGGAACGCCGGGGTGTTGGCATATGGTGGAAATTTATCCCGACCGAACGTGAAACTTCTTTAAAATGTATTGGTACTTCCTCTTTGGAAACATCCTTCGTCAAAACACTGGTAAGCCCGTCTATGGCAGCATGCGCAGCGGGAACTTCCTTCTCCTGACGGTTGCTGAACTCCAGAATCAGTATGTACGTCAGGACGATTGCGCCAAGACTGAAGAGCCACCAGCGCATCAGGATGCGATGACGCTTGTTCAGTTGCACTCTCCTCATGGGGTGACGATCTGGATTGTTTTACTTACCGAGTTGATCGCGGTCGCAGAGGCCCGAACATGTTGTTCCTCGAACACTCTATCCATAAAAGAAGCCTTGAATTTAGAGTACCACAACGTGGCCTTGATTGTTAATTGACCCAGATCGGCTTTTTTGGGGACGCCAACGGTGAACAGGTTATCTCCATCGCCAACTATCCGGGAAGGTGTTTCATGTGGGTCGCCCATTCCTGGGCAACGTAGTGTGTAGTCCGTGGCATCCGTGGATCCCGGAAATAGAGATCTTTTATAGCGTGCTCCTACAGCATCCCAAAGGTTGTGTCGGTCAATCAAATTACCATCGCGGTCGATAAGTTCCTTCTTTAGGACGATACCGGGATTCTCCAGATATCCCTTATCATCTAGGGTTCCCCTGCTGTATATTATTTCCCCTGATTCATCGGTGACGGTCAATTCCAGCCAACTCTCTATCATGTCCAAGGGGCCGGTTGGGAAGTTGTGCCCCGCTTTATTGTTGGTCAGGAGTACTTGTATTGGGATAGTTTGACCGGGATGCACTTTTGCTGGGGCGTTTATCCCCAGTCGAACTACCGGTCCTTTGGTCCATTTGTCAGCTATTTCAGGGATATCGACCTTCCCTTGCAACCAATGGACAATTTGTTCAACCTGCTGATCCGCTCCTTCCAGTTTATGGTAAGTGGGTATGAATTGGTTTGCTCCGAGGTGGCGGTGGCTACGGTGTTTGCCATCGGCAGGAGATCGGCCCGGGTCACTCATGTCACCTGAGGCCGGATCAGTTGATAATATCAGGGGCATGTGACATTCCCTGCAGGAGACTGTCTTGCCCGTGTTCTCTTTGTTGTGCCACCGGCTCTTCCTCCAGCTATCATATTGGTTCTGGCCCTGCACCCAGCCAAAATCGTTCACTTCTTCATCGATGAATTGCTTGTGACACGCGGCACAGTACTCGGTTGTCTTGTAGAGAGGTTTTGAGTAGGAAGCGATATGCTTCTGCGGATAGGCGCGAATAAGAAAGTCACTTATTCTTTTTGCCCACACGCCTTCATGGTGTTCAAACAGGTAAGAATCAGGAGGTTTAATGGAGTAGTCGGCATTCCCTCGAACATCGGTTTTGACTATGCTGTGGCATACGATACACGAAATGCCCTCATCGGCTCCGTGAGCGCTCAACGTCACGTTTCGGACATTTTTGGCGCCACTGAGGAGAGAGATGGGATCGTGGCAGCCGGCACAGTACCGTGTGGCTTCGGGTGTTTTTTCCTGCACCATTATTTCCTGCACTCTTTGAAATACGACATCCATCGCTGCATAACGATGGGCACTGGGTTGCCATTCGGCCAGGATTTGCTGGTGGCAGCCTGCCGTGCCGCAGTTTTTTGATCCCGCTAGGCGCATGGGATCAATTCGACCCTCTGCCTTATAGCGATTCCGTGTGGACTCAAGGATCGAGTGGATTTGTGACTGCTGGTCAGGATTCAGTTGCATTTGTGAGCATAGACGTTCGGCAGCGCTGACGATGCCTTCGTGCTCGTTTGGGTCTGGTTTGAGGCTGTCCAATAATACTTTCTGATGTCTCGCCGTGAGTACGCTCGAGATTTGTGCCTTCATGTCGTCTTCGACTTTGCTCATCTCTTTTCGGACAAGGCTAGGTGCAAACGGCCGATCCCGGCCGTATTTAAAGTTGTAATGATCCGGGAACGACGATACCCAACCCGGTGGGGTATAGAGTTGTGTGAATGCCCAACAGACAACAAACGGAGCACTCGCCCACAAACACGTCATGACAAGGCATCGGAGGCGGCTCGATCGCAATTCCGCGATGTTCAGTTTCGTGGTCAGCAGTGTCACGAGGTGAGCGCCCAACAGGAAAATCATTACAAATCCGGCAACGATGTGAGTCATATCCCACAGGTGCGCAATCCGTGTGCCGAGCAACGCCTGGCCGCTGAGCACAATCCCCGTGACATAAAGGAGAACCAACGAAAGCATCGAGAGGATACCCAGCAGCATGTAGTGGCTAAAATTCCCCGTGATCCTTTTTTTCCAGTGGCGAACCAGATACCAACCCACAGGGACGATCATCGCCAAGCCAAGGACGGTGTGTGCCAAAACCTCAAACTGTTGAAACACGGAGAATGGCAGCCAATATATTGCCAAGCCAGAAACGGTTTCGAAGGCTAACAAGCCCAGCGTGCACCCAGTCAACCCGTTTCTCCATTCCCTTGAAGCATCGGTTTTTTGCGGTGGGTTGCCTTGATCTTTAGGTGGCGATCCAGTGTTGTTCATGGCGAGATTGGAACCGCTAGGGGATGCTTGGTTTGTTCGGGAGACAGGTCGTCCGCCGATTAAAAGCTTAAGCGGTGCCACCAAAGCCGCATTAATTGTGTATTTAAATCCACACTCCGTACATTGACGTAAGTCAATAAAACAACCTCAAGGTGTTCGGCTGCAAAGCGTCCAGACAAGCAGAGTTTGGCTCACCTTTTCCACAAGGGATGGGTTCAAAATTAGGCGATGCATACCTTTATTGGATACCTTGATGCATTGAGGTCCGAAAAACTTCCATTGCAGTTATTACAGAAAAGGACTCGCAATAGACAAGATTTGCTTTGTCCGAGAAGCCAGTTTAGTGTCATTCT
>Ga0208129_1000121_pt1 | contig 32729 bp, 25 predicted proteins | sample ETNtaG_13_FD_185759 | JGI IMG/M metagenome (GOLD analysis project Ga0208129, IMG submission 185759) | Marine microbial and viral communities from oxygen minimum zone, Eastern Pacific Ocean - ETNP201306PF47B (SPAdes) (version 2) | ecosystem: Environmental > Aquatic > Marine > Oceanic ...
TGCTTCCTTTTCTGGCAGCCTCGTGAAGGAGGTAGCAGCGCTTGGCCAAACGGAGAGCCCGTCACTGTCCGCCGAGGGCCGGGTTCAGCCACGGGGTCCTTGCGTGAAACCAGAAGGGATCCATCGCCTCGACGTGCCCGTCCGAGAGCGAGTTGACACTGCGTCCACCATGCCGCAGGTGCGGGCCGCCCCACCACGGGTTGCTCAGGCCGGTCATGCATGGCGGACAGCCGGAGCCGTTGATCATCACGGCGGGATCGCCGATCATGAACGCGCCCAATTTCGTGGTTGAATTCACGTCGACACTCGGATTTTTGCTGGCGTTGGCCTGCACGCCGGAGTCCACGAGATACACCACCTTCGAGTGGTTCTTCACGTTGGAATCCTTGGTGTGCACGTAGTTGACCCAGTGGCTCAGCTCGCCGCCGAGCACGTGGTTCATCGCGTAATCGGTGGCCACGGGATAGGGGAAAGGGGTGCCGCCGACGTGGGTGGTCTTGATACGTTCGCCCTTGCGCGACGGGCAGACAAGGATGTTGGTCGTGTTCAGGTACGGATCAAGGAGCTCGTACCATGTGTGAAACACTTCTGAAAAGGGCGGGTGCACGAAGATCACGACGTTTTTGTCGTCGTTGTCGGAAGTGTACATTTTGCCGGCGAGCAGGATCTGCTTGTTGTTGTTGACGCAGTACGCCTGCTGCGCCTTGGCCTTGGCCCGCGACAGCGCCGGCAGCAGCAACGCGGCCAAAATCGCAATGATCGCGATAACCACCAGCAGTTCAATCAGCGTGAAGGCTCTTGTTGTTTTCATGAATCCAACCGCGGCAAAGGAACCATCGACGCCCAAAAATTCAAGTCCAATTTATAACACATCAATAAATAACAGACTATTAACTACTTATCGTAAGCTGGCTTTATTGGGATCGGCTGGACTTAAAATCCCTTGTCCGGAAGGACGTGTGGGTTAGAGTCCCATCTCAGGTACCACTTTGATCGCCAGCATGTTATGAAAACGTGCTGGCTCAAAGGGTTCTTGAATGAAGATGATTCAGGCAGAAAAAATGATCAATAATGATCAAGTAAAGTTAGCGACTGGTAAGAATTCTGTTCTACCGCTAAGTTCGTGCGTTATGATGAGAGTGAATAAATAGGCAGAGAAGAAGATTAATTATTTGTTATTGAAGCGACGGATTAATAAGCAGGATTTTACCGCTAACAGGAGGCGGAGTGACTTCACCTTCTATGTAATCGACGGTCAATGGATCAATATAACGACGGTCTAATTTAACGGTATAGGTTGTCGGAGTGCTGATGGGACCATGAGGTTCGTAGCCCACATCAAGGTCCTGGTCTATCCGGTTTTCCTGACCTTTTCCTGCCCCAATCTCCCATCATCTGGAATGTCCGTGTAGCTCTCCAGTTCCTTCCAGCTGCGAATTACCAATTCAGGCGCACCCTTGGGATGCTGACTGCTTGTTGGAAGAGGTATAATGTTTCGATCATAAATGTTCCAATATTTCTTGGGGGCACAGAATGGAAGGTGATATTTCTTGAAATCCACAGCCAAAAACCAGTCGGTTACTTCACGCCTTGACGGCGGAGGTGTTCCGCGAACCAGGCATTGACGGCGCCGCTCCGGACGGACGGATGGTACGGGGCTTCCTCGGCGGGCAATTCCCTGCGGAATTGCTTGAGCAGCTCCACGTATTTGGGCCGGGTGGCCAGGTTGGTCCACTCGTTGGGATCCTGGGCGTGGTCGTAGAGTTCCTCGGAGCCATCCTCGAAGCGCAGGTAGCGGTAGCGCTCGGAACGCAGGGAATGATTGCCGCGGGCATAGGTGGTCAGCGTAGCAAACCGCCAGTCCGCGGAAGGATTCCTGAGTAGCGGAACCATGCTGTTTCCCTGGTTGCTCTTCTTCGCCGGCAAGCCACACATCTCGAGCATCGTCGGATAAAGGTCGATCAGCCCGACCGGCTTGGAGCAAAGCTGCCCCGCTTTACCAAACTGCCCGCCTTGCGACTTGGCCGGGACGACAATGAGAGGCACCCGAGCCGATTCCTCCCACAGGCTGTGCTTGCTCACGCGATCCTTTTCACCGAGATGGTAGCCGTGGTCGCTGAACAGAACGACGACGGTGTTGTCGGCATGCGGCCCCTTGCCCAGGGCATCAAGCACGCGGCCGACCTGGTGGTCCACGAAGGCCACGCAGGCCAAGTAGGCTTGGACGCATTTGCGAAACTGCTCGTTGTCGTTCCTCTGCAGGAAGACGAGCCTGGGGTACTTTGGCAACTCATGGATGCGGCGGCTGATCTCGGGCACGTCGCGAAGGTCGTCGTTGCGGACAGGCGGCAACTGCACGGCGTCCAATGGAAAAAGATCGAACCACTTTTGGGGGACGTAGAATGGGACGTGCGGACGAATAAAACCGACGGCGAGGAAGAACGAATCCTTGCTCTCCCCGGCGAGACGTTCTACGGCCCAGTCGGCCGACTTGTGGTCGCTCATGTCGTCGTCCTTCTCGGGAAAGGCACCCCAGTCGGTCTGCGTGCCAGTCCATGGCACGTCGGGCAAATGGTAGTTAAAACGCCTCCCACCGGACGGCTTGGGGCCGGAGCCGTCGAACTTTCCGCCATAGGAATCAAAAGCCAGCTTGGCCGAATACCCGTGAGTAATCTTGCCGACCGCCAGCGTCCGATAACCATGATCGGCGAAGTAATGCGAAACCATCCGACCGTGGAAGAACGTCCTATCCTTCTCCATGGCTTTGCCTTTGGGCTGTTGGTAGATACCGGTGACATGGGGATAGTAACCGGAAAGGAGAGATGCCCGGGACGGCCCGCAAATGGGTCCTTGGCAGTGGGCGTTGACGAACAAGGTGCCACGCTTGGCCAAGCGGTCGATATTCGGGGTGCGAGCCTGCGGATGCCCATCGAGGCAACCGACCCAATCATTCAAATCGTCGATCGCGATGAAGAGCAGGTTGGGCTTGGCCGCCGTTTCCGCCGCCTGGCCAGCCGGCTTGGCCAAAGGGAGGCCAATAACAAACAATACCAGCAAGGGGAACCGTGGGTATTTCATAATTCGTTGTATGTTTCAGTGTGGCTTAAAAATCGCGGAATGGGCCGCGCGGCTCGGCGGCCTGCATTTGCTTTTTCCAGTTCGTAAAACGAGCCTGCACGTTCTTCAAAACCTCCGGCTTTTCCTTGGACAAATCGCGGCGTTCGCCGAGGTCGTGGCGCAGGTCGAAGAGGCCGCTGCCGCGCGAGCTTTCCACCCATTTCCAGTGGTCAACACGGGCGCCCTTGTCGAGTTTGCGCTGCCAAAACATCTCGCTGCGCAGCAATCTTTTTTTGCCCTGCAGCACGGGGAGCATGTCGAAGCCGTCGAGCGCCACGCCCTTGGGCAGAGCAGCACCAGTGGCAGCGCAGAGTGTCGGGACGACTTCCAGCGAGGTGAGGAACGCGTCGCTCGTTGTACCGGCAGGGATTTTCCCGGGCCAGCGCACGATGCACGGCACACGCAGGCCGCCCTCAAACATTTGGCCTTTCCGGCCGCGCAGCGGCGCGTTGTCCGCCGAGCTGCCACCGCCGTTGTCGCTAAAAAACAGGACAATCGTGTTGTCGGCGATCCCGTATTCGTCCAGCAAATCGAGCAGCCTGCCGATGGCGGCGTCCATCGCAGTGACCGAGCCGACGAACTCCAGCCTGCGCGCGGCGCGGTTGGGTACGGTGTATGTTTTACCGTAGCGCGTGCGCCGCTCGGTGCCCACCTGCGCCAGCAACCCAGGATACATAGCCTTGAACCGGTCCGGGGCCTGCGCCCCGCCACGGATCGTGGGGTCGAGGTTGGACGCACCGTGCGGGGCGTTGAACGGCACATAGAGGAAAAAGGGCTCCCGGCGCTTGGTTTTCAAAAAACGAACAGCCTCGCGCTCGAATAGGTCGGTGCAGTAGGTGCCCTTGTCGGCGGTGGTGGGCGAGTTGTTGCGGTACATCGACGGCACGCCGTAACGCTCATGGGTGTAGTAGTCGATGCCGGTGTTGACGAAGCCATAAAACTCATCAAAGCCCCGGGCCAACGGCAGAAACCGCCGGTGCACGCCAAGATCCCATTTGCCAAAGATACCGCTCGTGTAACCGGCCGCCTTCAGCATGCGCGGCAGGAGCACCTCGTGCGTGTCCATGCCGCCGATACGCTCGAGCGTGGACTCGTACTCGCCCGGCTTGTACCGGTAACCGTAATCGGGCGCCTCGTTGCGGATCATGTCGTAGACACCGTTGCGCTGCGGGTAGCGACCGGTGAGCAGCGCGCCGCGCGACGGCGTGCACGCGGGCCAGGCGACGTAAAAACTGGTGAGCCTGATACCACCCGCGGCGAGTCGGTCGAGGTGCGGCGTCTGCACTTCGCCGGAGCCGAAGCAGCCAAGGTCGCGGTAGCCCTGGTCATCAGAGACGATGAGCAGGACATTCGGCTTTGCCAAGGCGTGGGCGCCTACTGTCAGGCACAACGCCAGCGTGATAACAGACTTGCGAACCGTCATTAGCTTGGCTGGCCAACGTTGCGCCACCACAAGCCGGCATTCAAGTGTTCAATGTCACAGCTTTCACAGTGTTTCTGCTAGCCAAGCGGGATGCCTTCGGGAAAACTGCCGTCCTTCCGGGGGAGCTGTCAGCGGCTTGAACATCGTCCAGATCACACCCGGCGCCGGGGGCATGTATTGCGGGAACTGTTTCCGCGACAACGCCCTCGTGGCGCAGCTAAGGCGGATGGGCCACCATGCGCTGATGGTTCCGATGTACCTCCCGCTCACGCTGGACGAGGCGGACCAGAGCGAGGGCACGCCGCTGTTCTTCAGCGTGCTCAACGTCTATCTCGCGCAAAAGTTCAACTGCTTCAAAATAGCGCCGAACTGGCTCCGGCGCATGTTCACCACCGGGTGGCTGCTCAACCGGCTCGGGAACTTTGCCGGCAAGACCCGGGGCGCGGACGTTGGCGACCTGATGCTCTCGATGATGCGAGGCGAGTCGGGCCACCAGGCGCGCGAACTCGAGCAGCTCATCGCATGGCTCAGGGAACATGAGCAGCCGGATGTTATCTGTCTCTCCAATGCCCTGATTGCCGGCTTGGCCAAGCGGCTCCGCGCGGAACTCGGTGTGCCGGTGGTCTGCCTGCTCGAGGGCGAGGATGCGTTCCTCGACTCGCTGCCCAGCCCGCAGCGCGAGCAGACTTGGGCCGAGCTTCGCGAACGCGTCACCGACATCGACCTGTTCATCGCGCCAACCCGCTATTACGCCGACACCATGGCCCAGCGCGCCGGGATCCCCGCCGCCAAGCTCGAGCATATCAACAATGGTATCAACCTCGACGGCTTCGAACCAAGCAGCCTGCCGGACGATCCGCCGGTGCTGGGCTACTTCGCCCGCATGTGCCCGGAGAAGGGACTCGACTCGCTCATCGACGCGTTCGTCCGCTTGAAGCAAACCGGCCCCGTGCCAGCCCTCAAACTGGCTGTCGGCGGCGGCTGCCAGCCAGGCGACAGGGCCTACGTCGAGAAACAAAAGGGGCGACTCCGTGACGCCGGGCTGCTCGGCGAGGCGACCTTCCTGCCGAACCTAGACCGCGACGCGAAGCTGGCATTCTACCGTGGGCTCACCGTGCTCAGCGTGCCGGCGCTGTACGGCGAGTCGTTTGGGCTCTACGTGGTCGAGGCGATGGCCAGCGGCGTACCGGTAGTCGCACCCGACGATGCCAGCTTCCCGGAACTCATTGAACAAAACCAAGCCGGCACGCTCTGCGCAAAAGGCGATCCTCAGGCCCTCGCCGATGCGATCGGGCAGTTGCTGCTCGACCGCGAGCACTTGGCCAAGTGCGCCGCCGCCGGCCGCCAAGCCGCCGTGCAGACGTTCAACATTGAGCGCATGGCCGGAGCGTTCGTCGCACGCTTGGCCAAGCTGAGCTGACTGTTTTCCAGCTTTGCCGGTCACGAGGCCGGCGGTAAGGTCGGCGGCCGTGAAAAGGTTCCGACCCATCTTGACCGCATTGAGCGCCGCCCTGGCAGGCCTGGCCTTGACTGGCTGCCAGCCAAACGCCTCAACGAACACCGCCGCCGCACCACCGGCGGAGGCCAAGCCCACCGAACCCAGCAAGCCCACCGTGACAGAACTCGACGAACCCACCGAGCCAGCCAAGCCCAGGCACACCAATCGCCTGGCCAAGGAACCATCGCCCTACCTGCAGCAGCACCAGCACAACCCGGTCGACTGGTATCCGTGGGGCGAGGAGGCGTTCAAGAAGGCGCGCGACGAGCAGAAGCCGATCCTCTTGAGCATCGGTTACTCGACCTGCCACTGGTGCCACGTGATGGAGCGCGAATCGTTCGAGAACGAGGCCACCGCCAAGGTGATGAACGAGCATTTCGTCTGCATCAAGCTCGACCGCGAGGAACGCCCCGACGTGGACAAAATCTACATGACCTTCGTGCAGGCCACGACCGGCAGCGGCGGCTGGCCGCTCAACGTCTGGCTCACGCCCGACCTCAAGCCATTTTACGGCGGCACCTACTTTCCGCCGGTGGCCAAGTTCGGTAAACCAAGTTTCACCGACGTGCTCCGCCAACTCGCCGACGCGTGGAAGACACAGCGCAAGGATATCCTGGCCTCGGCCAATGACATCAGCCAGCGCATCGGCGAAAGCATCGCACTGAAAGCCAAGGCCAACATCAAGCTCGATCCGCTCTGGCTGGATCGGGCGGTCAGCCAGTTCAAGACCCAGTACGATCCGCGCTTCGGCGGCTTCGGCAACGCGCCCAAGTTCCCCAGGCCCAGCTTGCCGCTGATGCTGCTGCGCCACGCACACCGCACCGGCGACCAGGACAGCGTTCGTATGGTGCTGCACACCTGTGACCAGATGGCAGCCGGCGGTATGTATGACCAGATCGGCGGCGGCTTCGCCCGCTACTCGGTCGATGAAAAATGGCTCGTGCCGCACTTCGAGAAAATGCTATACGACAACGCGCAACTACTGCACCTCTACCTTGACGCCCACCTCATCAGCGGCGAGCGGCGGCACGCCGACGTCGCCCGCGACATCCTCCGCTATATCCTGCGCGACATGCGCCACAAGGACGGCGGCTTCTACTCCGCCGAGGACGCCGACAGCGAGGGCAAGGAGGGCAAATTCTACTGCTGGACCGAGGCCGAACTGAAGGCCCTGCTCACGCCGGAGGAGTTCGCCCTGGCCAAGCGCCGCTACGGTGTCACCGCACACGGAAACTTCGAGGACCACAGCGATCCCGACCCGCTCAAGGGCCAGAACGTCCTGAGCATCGTCGATCCCAACCTCAGCGACGACGAGCGCAAGCTGCTCGGGTCGGCCAATAAAAAAATGTTCGCCGTCCGGGCCGAGCGCGTGCGGCCGCACCTCGACGATAAGATTCTCTCGTCGTGGAACGGCCTCATGCTCGGCGCAACGGCCCGCGCCGCAGTCATCCTTGGCGAGCCAACATACCTCGAAGCCGCAGAGGCCAACCTCGCCTTTTTAAAGCGCGAGCTGTGGGACGCCGAAAGCAAGACGCTCTACCATCGCTGGCGCGACGGCAAACGCGACGACGTGCAGTTGCTCGACGCCTACGCCTTCCTGCTCGACGGGGTGCTGCACCTCTACGAGGCCACGCTCGAGCCGGAACATTTGCAGTTCGCCATCGACCTCGCCGGCACGATGAAGGCCAAGTTTTACGATGAGGCCAACGGCGGCTTTTGGCAGAGCGTCCACACGCAGAACCTCATCCTGCAGGTGAAGGAGGACTACGACGGGGCGGTGCCCTCCGGCAACTCGGTGGCCGCGCTCGCGCTGCTGCGGCTCGGCAAGATCACCGACCGGAAGGAATTCACCGACATGGCCGAGAAGTCGCTGCTGCTCTTCAGCGACAACATGACCAACGGCCCGAGCGCCGTGCCGTACCTATTGCAGGCGCTCGATTTCCTCGTACACGAACCGCGCCGCGCCGTGATCACCGGGGACCCCAAGTCCGCCGGGGCGCGCGACCTCATCGCCGCCGCGCACGCCACCTATCAGCCCAACAAGGTCGTGCTCGGCATCACCGGGCCGGTGGAGGAATTCGCCAAAACGCTGCCGAAGGAAAAACAGTCAGCCGTGTACCTCTGCACCGGCACCGCCTGCCAGCCACCCACCAGCGACGCGGCCAAGCTGCGCGAAATGATGACCTCGAAAACGCTGCCTTAATCGGCCGCTTGGCCAAGCGACAAGTCCCATGCATTGCATCGTCACCGCCGGACCGACTTACGAGCCAATCGACCAAGTCCGCCGATTGACCAACCACTCGACCGGCCGGCTCGGCACCGGCTTGGCCAAGCGTCTGGTCGGCGACGGCCACGAGGTGACACTGCTTCGCGGCCGCTTGGCCACCCACAGCGATCTTCCAGAAGGCGTTGAACTGCAGACGTTTACCACCACAAAAGACTTGGCCGAAAAACTGGTGCGCCTGGCCAAGGTGGAGCCGGAAGCGGGCGCGGTGTTTCACGTCGCCGCCGTGAGTGACTTCGCCGCCGGACAGGTGTTTCGGCGGGCCGCCGACGGCCAACTCGAGCCGCTGAGCCAGGGCAAGCCCGGCACGCGCGACGGCGAACTGCTGCTTGAGCTTAAACCGACACCGAAGCTCATCGCGCGCCTCCGTGAGTGGTTTCCGGCGGCGCTGCTGGTGGGGTGGAAGTACGAGGTCGACGGCGACCGCGACGCGGCGCTTGGCCAGGGGCGGGCGCAGATTTCAGAAAACCAAACCGATGGCTGCATCGTCAACGGCCCCGCTTTCGGGAAAGGCTTCGGCTGGCTGGCTGGCAATGGCCAAGCGGAACATTTGGCCGACCAATCGGAGTTGTTTGAACACTTGACCGGCTTGGCCAAGTAGCCCCGATCAGCGCGGCATCGATTCCTGCATGTCCTGTAGCAATCGGTCAAATCCGCCGGTGCCGAAAAACAGAATCAGAGTGATCAGTCCCAGCACAAAACTGAGAATGCACATCAGTTTGGCTCTTGACGCTGCGACCGCTGCACCGTCGATGTCGCCCTGTTGCACCTTCGAGTTGGCCTGAACGGCGAACAGGATGCCGGCGATGCCAAATGGCAGGCAGCAAAAGAGCGTGCAGAGGATTGCCGGGACGAGATAATTGACTTGTAGCGTGCCGCCTGGCCGGGCGGCTGCCACGTTGGGAAGGGCGTCCGCAACGTCGGGCAAATCCCGCAGCTTGATCCACTGGCTGTCGTCCACCTCGCGGATGAGAGTGTTGGCATCGGCGCGGCCCTCGTCGATCCATTCGCGGATTTCAACGACATCCACCGGGCCGTATTCCCGCAAATCTGCTCCAATAATTTTGTACTGCATTGGGCTGGGTTACACGTAGAGCGCTTTGCGGAGTTCGGCTACGAGGTAGCTGATGTGCGGGTAACGCTTGTCAGCGTCGAACTCAATACACCTGAGGATGATCTGCTCGACATCCTCCGGGATGGATGGGTTCAGGTCGCGGGGCATCGCGAAATGCTGGTCGCGGTTCCTCTGCTGCAGCAACACTTCGCGACTGGTCTCGCCGTTGAACGGCTTCTGGCCGGTCAGCGTCTCGTACATCGTCACACCGAAGGCGAAAATATCGACTCGCTGGTCGACCTCGCGCCCGCGCAACTGTTCCGGCGCCATGTAGACCGGCGTGCCGGGATTGTCCGGCATCTTGGTCGGGATCTCGGGAATGGGCCGGGAGAGGTCGAAATCGCACAGGCGGACGTTGCCGTTGCGGCTGACCAGAATGTTCTCCGGCTTGAAGTCATAGTGCAGATAGCCGCAATTGTGGACATGCTCAAGCGCCTCAGCGACATCAATCATGATGTTGCCGACATACTCCTCCAACACCGGATCCGCGCGGGAGATGAGAATCTTGAGATTCGGAAACTCGCAGTACTCCATCGCGAGAAAATGGTCTCCCTTGATTTTGCCATGCTCGATGTAGCTGACGATGTGGTCATGATCGCAAACCTGGGCGAGGATCTCGCAGCCGCGGATGAAGCGTTTTCTGGCCTTGGAATCCCTGCGCAACTCGGGGTGCAGACGCCGGACGGCAATGGGATGCTTGTCGGGATCGGTCGCCAGCCAGATGTCTGCCATGCCGCCGCTGTTGACCACCTCCTGCAGGTCGTAATCCCCGAAATGACCGGACTGTCCCGGCTCGGGATTTTTGGCGCCTAGGATATTGAGCAGCCCCATCGATTTAATTTTCCGCTGATCGATCGGATCGAAGCAAATGAGCGAATACTGCCGCAAGTATGAACAGACCCACCACTGTCACGCCGGTCCACTGCACCTTGCTCCAGATCGACCAGCCAGCGCCGATGGTGGCGGCGACCAGCGCGACCAGCATCGCGATATTCAGCACGATGCGTTTGTTGCCCTGCGGCAGAGCGTCTCCCATGAGGCTCCGGCTGTTGATCATCAGGAAAAAGGTGATGTACGCGATCGGCAACAGCACCATGCCGAACACGCTCGTCGGCACTGCGAGCCAAAACTTGGCCTCGGCGTTGCTCCATAAAAACAGGAAGCCAAGCGCGCCGCTAACGCCGGGCAGGATGGATCCGATCCGGTGCTTCATACCGCCGATCTCGGCCCCGAGCATTTCGGTGACTGTGAAGCCGTTGATCAGCATCAGGATGATGATGGTCGAGATCGCCATGCCGAGCACGCCGATGCCAAAAACCGTCTGCGACACGGTCTTGTTGTCGGTCAGGTTTTCCAGCGACCCGGCCAGTTGAAACGCGTCACGGCTTACGAGCATCGCGGCGAGTTGCCTGTCAATCAGGTTCGGTTCTTTGCCTTCGCCAAGCTGCTTTTGGATGCCGGATAAATTTTTGTCGTACGCGCCCTGCAGTTTTTCCGTCAGCGCAGTTTTCTTTGTGGGATCGAGCAGCCCTTCGTCGTATTTGCCGTGGAACTGGCTGGCGGAAGCGATCACCACGCAGGTGGTCGCGAGGAAAAACGGCAGGAAGAGGCCAAGCGACAGGTCGAACGTGGCCAAACCGCGGTGCGCCCTGCCCCAGCCCTTGCGCAGCATCGAGTACGGCAGCAGAAACGTCATGTTGATGCCTACGGCAGTGGCGGCGGCGGTGACCATCCGGTCGCGCTGCGAACCGAGGATGATATCCTTCCAATAATCCGGGTCGCCGGACTCAGCGATGATTCCAGTGAACTTGGACGCCGGCTCGAAGAGCAGGCTGAAGTTCGGAATGAAACCGGCGAAAATAGCGCCCCACTCCAACTCGCCGGACATCACGATTACCACACCGAAGAAACTCAGCACCACTACACCCACCATGATTTTCAGAATGATCTCGAAAACCTTCACACCCTTGTTGCCGCTGTCGTACGACCAGACCACCGCCGCGCCGATAACAAACAGCAGCAGCGCGCAGATGTACTTGCCATTGTCACTGTCGAGAATGCCGAAGTTCTGTTGAATGGCAGCAGTACCAAGACCAAATTGGGGCATGGCCCACACGAGATTGGCTAGCATCGCGGCGATGAGCCAGCCCCAGCCCAGCACCGGGTTGATATGCTTGTTGATCGCACGAAAAGGCTTCTCTCCGGTGGAGAGCGTTACATAGCCGATCACCGAGAGCATCAGCACGCCGAAGATCATCATCAGCGGTTGGAGCCAGAGCAGCTCGTAGCCACCAATCACCCCGATGTAAAGGCTGCCTGCCAACGAGCCGCCGCCGAGGGTAATTGCGCCCTGCAACCAGCCGGGGCCGGATAGCTTGGCGAACGTGCCCCAGCGGGAAAAGAGCGGTTTTTGGTTCGCCTCCGCGAGGAGGTTCTTTTCGGCAGCGAAAGAGTCGTTCGAGTCGCTCATGGGTCAGGTTTGGGTTGCGCTTGGCCAAGCGCTTGGCCGGCCAAAAGACGCAGGGACTCTGGATAAAACCAAGCCGGAAACAAAGGCAATTCTCCCGTCTAGCGCCAAAAGAAAATCGGCGACACAGCGAAGTGCCGCCGGTTGAAATTGGCCAGGCGCTTGGCTTGAACCGGTGTTGGCCCGTCAAATCTTAGTGCTGCCGTAGATGATGCCGGCGTCTAGGGTCTTTTTGATCAGCTCATCCGCCTCGGAAAGGTGGGCGGCGGTATAGGGATCGAGTTTCACGCCCTCGACTTTTTGAGCAGCGTCGATGCGCTTGGCCAGGCTGCGCAACTGCTGCGTGGCCAGATTGGCCAACGGCCGCGAGCTGGCGCCGCGCCACGAGCCGGGCATGCTGAGGCTAACCAGGCGCTCCAGGTGCTCGCGCTGCAGGTTGCGGCGTAGGCTCGAAATCAGCGGCTTGCGGGTGGTGTGCTCGCCCTTGGCGGGATCCTTCAACTCGGTCCAGATGGCGTCGTCGAGCTTGCCCAGGATCTCAGGCAGCGTAATGGCATCCTTGTCAGCCTCAACGAGAAATTCGTTGTCGTACACGCGGCCCAGCGCGGTTGGGTTGAGAATCATGGTGAGCGTTGAAGCCTGGATGCCCATGACCTTTTCATGCACCGGCCAGGAGGCGTCGGTCATAGAACTGGACAAGTTGTCGATCCAACGGTCGCTGCTCATGCGACGCAGCAACCCGGTGTTGAGGCCGAACGCCTCGTCCTTGAAGGCGTTCTCGAGCATGAACTCGAGCGCCTCACGCTGCTGCTTGGCTGGCACCGGTGTCACCGGGTAGCGGTCGCCGGGATCGCCTTTTTTGTCGCGGTTTAAAAAGGAGCCACCAATCCAGTTGCCCATCATGCTCAACGCACGCGCCTGCAGAGACAACGTGAGCTGATACCCATAACGCGCCTTGGCCCAGCTTTGGCCCTTCTTGACAAAGTGATCGAGCAACTGCCCACGGTGATGTTTCACGATGTTCATCTGGTTGTGCGCGTACTGAATCGGGTTCGCGCCGAAGTCGTAGCGGCGCGCGAACGGGTCGGGGCCGATCGTGTCCTCGTCGGTGGCGAACTGCAACTTGGGATCAGACACGCGGCTCAGGATTTTTTTTAGTTCCTCTGGCTTGCTGACAATGGAGTAGCCGTACTCGATGGCCCAAATATCGTACGGGCCGATGCCGGTCATGGTGTGGTCGCCCTGTTTTTTACCGACGCCCTTGTACATGTTGATCGGCAGGTAATCCATCACCGAACCGGCGAGCGTTTCCTTGCCCTTGATCTCGTCGCTGTTGATTTTTTCAAGCGAATGTATGCTTGAAGCCTTGAAGTTGTGCCGCAGACCAAGCGTGTGGCCGACCTCGTGTGCGACTAACTCAGCAATCAGAGGGCCGATGAACCACTCTGGTACCCCATCTAGCTTGACCTCGGTTTCTTTTGGCTTGGGCTTGTCTTCTTTCTCATCCTTTTTTTCATCGCCCTCCTCCTTGGCCGCCTCGGCTGCCAACTCAAAGGTGAACCGCATGGTGGCCAGGTCGAGCGACATGGCATCGGCCGCGCGGCAAAGTCCGTTGACTTGGCTGATGCGCCCGTACAGGCCGTCAAACTCATTGTCGCCAATCAACTCACCATCAACCTTGGCCAAGAGATGACCGCCGTAGGCCTCCGCGCCGTGGGCGGCGAGCTCGGCCTTGATGGAGTCACGCATTGACGGATGGGCCAGGCGCACACGCGGATCCCACTCGGGATGTCCCTTGAGCCAAGCGAGTGTCTCCGGCGCAAATCCTTCCATGGCGATGTCCGGCAAAATTTCGTTGAATTGCTTCCAATAATGGCGAATCCAGCCGTCGGTCAAAATAATGTCGGCGTCGAGAATCTGGCCGGTCAGCGGGTTGACCCGGCTCGGCCCGATGGCGGTGCCGACGTCGTTGTTGAGCCAGCGGACAAAGTTGTACCGGGCATCCTCGGGATCCTTCTCCATGTGCGCTCCAGTGGTGGCGTCCTGGTAGTAGACCTCGATGGCGTTGGCCAAGCCGATCTTCTCGTAGGCCTTGTTCCACATCAGGATCCCCTCGCGAACCCAGCGGCGGTAGCGCACCGGCGTGGTATGCTCGATGTAGAAAATGATCGGGTTCTTGACCGGGCTGACCTTGAGCTTGGTGTCGGCCTTCTCGAGATGCCAGCGGTTGATGTAGCGGATCTTCTTCTGCTCGTCGACGTACTTGCCGAGGTCGGAGTAGCTTGTAGTGAAGTAGCCGACGCGCTGATCGGCAACTCGCGGCTTGTAGGTTTTGCTCGGGACGATCGAGCTGATCGAGTAGTGCAGCGTCTTGAGCACGCCGTTGCTGGCCGGCGCTGTAAAGGCCAACTCGACGTTTCCCGGGAATGCTTTGGCGGTGCGGATCTGCGCCAGTCGCGCATTGAACCCGGAACCCTTGCTGCCGAAAAATTTCGACGCCTGGCCGACGAGCAGTGCGTCCATGTCGATCACCGGACGGTTTTTCGGCAACAGCGTGACGATCGGCACATCAACGATCACGCGGTCAGTGAAGAGCCGCTTCACGGAGGACTTCGACTCGAGGTCGCCGGTGGAGCGGACTCCGAGATTGGGCTCGATAATCAGCAACCGCTTGTCGAGCCGCTTGAAGTAGACGTACTTCTCTCCAGCCTGCAACCCAGCATATGTCTCGCCGCTGGCCACGGTCGTGGCGATGAAAAATCTCTTCGACTCAAACCCGGCCGGCAGCGCCCCGAGCATTTGCTGGTCCTTCTTGCGCACGTAGATGGAGAACAGGCTCGATTTCTTGTCCATGCTCGAGATGACCTGCTCGTATCCCTTGATCACCGTTGTATAGGACGGGAAGTCCGGCTTGACAGCCGGTTTGGATGAGGTGGCAGGCTTGGGCGGAGTCGGTGCTGGCGATTGGGCGGGTGCGGAACTGGCCGTCGCAAGGCCAAGCGCGGCAACAATAAGTATGCTGTGTTTTTTCATGATAAAAATTATATTCAGGCGAAAAGCGCCTACATTATTCCCTATTTGATGGGCAACGGAAACTGTGCCCCATATTTGGCCAATTTCAAGCACGAAGCACCGGCTCGTCAGCTGTTTTCGTCCCTCCAATCTCGACCGCTTGGCCAAGCGCGGGTATTTTGCCGCACCGGCGGATTTATGGCTGCAAAGAAAACCCTGGCAAAGTTTGACTCGATCGAGGCGGTGCTGCGCGACATCGCGCGCGGCAAAATGGTCGTCGTCGTCGACGACGCCGACCGCGAAAACGAGGGCGACCTGATCATGGCCGCAGAAAAAACCACGGCCAAGGCGGTCAACTTCATGGCCCGGTTCGGCCGCGGCCTCATTTGCGTGCCAACCGCCCCGGAACGTCTGCAGCAACTCGGCATCGAGCGCATGGTGCTCAACAACCGCGAGACCCATCGCACCGACTTCCAGATCAGCGTCGATGCCGCCTTCGGCATCACCACCGGCATCAGCGCCGCCGACCGTGCGAAGACGATCAAAATTTTGGCCAATCCCACCTCGCTTGCCGAGGATCTCGTGCAGCCGGGTCATGTCTTTCCGCTTCGCGCGAAAACCGGCGGCGTTCTTCAGCGCGCCGGCCACACTGAGGCGGCGGTGGACCTCGCCCGCCTCGCTGGTTGCCGATCGATGGGCGTCATCTGTGAAATCATGAACGACGACGGCTCGATGGCCCGCCTGCCGGAACTGCGCCGTTTTGCGAAAAAACACAAACTCAAACTCTGCTCCATCGAGCAACTCATCGAGTACCGGCGCAGGCGCGAAAAACTCGTCGCCTGCGAGGAGGTCATCACCATGCCCACCAACTTCGGTGAGTTCGACCTGCACCTGTACCGCTCCACCATCGATGGTCATCACCACCTCGCGCTCGTCCGTGGCAGCATGAACGCCCGCCGACGCACGCTCGTACGCGTGCACAGCGAATGCCTCACCGGCGACGTGTTCGGCTCGCGCCGCTGCGATTGCGGGCCGCAGTTGCAACAGGCGATGAAACAGGTTTCCGATGTCGGCCACGGGGTGATCCTGTACATGCGCCAGGAAGGCCGCGGCATCGGATTGGCCCCTAAAATCAAAGCCTACAAGCTCCAGCAGAGCGGCCTGGACACCGTCGAGGCCAACGAGAAACTCGGTTTTCCGATGGACCTGCGCGAGTACGGCATCGGTGCGCAGATCCTCGCCGACCTCGGCATCAAGAAAATCCGCCTGCTCACCAACAACCCGAAAAAGATCGTTGGGCTGGAGGGGTACGGCCTCGAGATCGTCGAGCAGGTGCCGATCCGTGTGAAGCCGAACCGGCACAACAAAAGCTACCTCAAGACCAAGCGCGAAAAACTGGGCCATCTGCTTTGACGCCCCGTCCCCCGTCCCCGCTTGGCCAAGCGCATGCGGCATGAATGAGTCGCTCCCCATCTGGGACATCCACAGCGAGATCACCGACACGCTCGCCGTGCACGACCGGCTCGTGCTCGCCGCGCCGACCGGCTCCGGCAAGTCCACACAGGTGCCGCAGATGATCCTCGACGATGTGCTTTGTCGCGGCGGCAAAGTTGTTGTTCTGCAGCCGCGCCGCGTCGCCGCCCGCTCGCTCGCCCGTCGCGTCGCGTGGGAACGCTCGGCCAGGCTCGGCGGCGAAGTCGGCTACCAGGTTCGGTTCGAGAACCACACCGGCCCCGAAACCAAGATCGAGTTCATCACCGAGGGCGTGCTACTGCGCCGCCTGCAGGATGACCCGCGCCTGGCCGGCGTCGGAGCGGTGCTGTTCGACGAGTTTCACGAGCGCAACCTGATGAGCGACCTCGCGCTTGGCCTCGTCAAATTACTGCAATGCACCGGGGGCGCCGACCTCAAACTCGTCGTCATGTCGGCAACCATTGAGACCGGCCCGATAGCCCGCTACCTTGGCCAAGCGGACGACGAACCTTGCCGGGTGCTCACCTCCGACGGGCGCACGTTTCCGGTCGAGATTCGCTACGGCAAATACCGCAACCGCGACCCGGTCACCGAGCAGGCCGCCGGGGCGGTCGATCAAATCCTCCGTGACAACTCGCCCGGCGATATCCTGATTTTCATGCCCGGAATGGGCGAAATTCGCGGCACAATCAGCGCCATCGGCCGGCGGCAGCTGCCTGAACCGGTCGAACTGATCCCGCTGCACGGCGATCTCTCCCCGGCCGATCAGGATCGCGCCTTTTCCGGGAGTGAGCGACGCAAAATCGTCGTCGCCACCAACATCGCCGAGACCTCGGTAACCATCGACGGCATCCGCCATGTCATCGACAGCGGCCTGGCCCGCGTCGCCCGCTTCGACACCGAGCGCGGCTTCGGCACACTGCTCATCGAGGAGATCAGTCGCGCCTCAGCCGACCAGCGTGCCGGGCGCGCTGGTCGCACCGCGCCGGGCATCTGCCACAGGCTCTGGACCGAGAGCGGCCACCTAAATCGCCCCGAGCACAACACGCCGGAAATCCATCGCACCGACTTGTCGGAGTCGGTGCTCATGCTGCACGCCGGCGGCATCGACGAAGCGGCCCGGTTCGACTGGCTCGACAAGCCGGACACCAGCGCCGTGGCCAAGGCCGAGTCGCTGCTCCACTCGCTCGGCGCCTTGGCCAAGCGCTTGGCCAACGACAACCTTGGCGGCTTGACCGACGTGGGCCGCGCCATGCTGCGGCTGCCGATGCACCCGCGCCTGGCCCGCATGATCGTCGAGGCCGGCCGCCGCGACTGCGTGCACGAGGCGGTATTGTGCGCGGCGTTCATGGGCAGTCGCGACATTCTCATCCGCTCCGCGCGCGACGACAAAAATGTGCAGGCCGCGCAGGAGCCGTTTCGCGACGGGGCCGACTCGGACTTCGAGGTGCAGATGCGCGCGTGGCAATTCGCCAACGCGCGCCGCTACAACGTCGACGACTGCCGCGCGCACGGCATCCATGCCGTGGCGTGCCGCGAGGTCGATTCGGCGTTCCGGCAAATCCTCCGCCTCGCCAAGGCCACCGACACGTCAACGGCGACCAACCGGTCGAAGTCCGCCGCCCTGCGCTACTGCATCCTCGCCGCGTTTGCCGACCAGCTTTGCGTCCGGCGCGACAGCGGCACGCTGGTTTGCAGCCTGACCGGCGGCCGCAGCGGCACGCTCGTCCGCGAGAGCGTCGTGCAGAAATCTCCGCTGCTGGTCGTCGGCGAGATCCGCCAGGTTTCCGCCCGGGGCAACCGCGCCCAAACGCTGCTCAGCCTGGCCGCGGCGGTGGAACTGGACTGGGTGCGCGAGCTGTTTCCGGACGAACTCACCACCCGGCTGGAGTGCGAGTTTGACCCCGGCCCGAGACGCATCGAGACCTTTGAAATCACGCGTTTTCGCGACCTCGAACTGGGCCGTTCACGGGCGAAGGAGGCCGATCCGCAAGCCGCCGGCCAAGCGCTGGCCAGGGCCTGTCTGAGCGACTGGTTCACGCCCAAGTCGTTCGACCACTCCATCCGGCAACTCATCCGGCGACTCAACTGGCTGGGCGCGGCGCGCCCCGACTTGGAGTTTCCGCCGCTCGACGAAACAGCGATTTTGAATTGCCTCGCCACCGCGTTTGCAGGCATGACCTTGGCCAAGCAGGCGGTCGCCGCCGACGTCAAGCCGGCGTTCCGCGCGCACATGCCCGGCGAGCAGTGGGAGTGGCTCGACGAACTCGCGCCGCAAACCATCGCTTGGCCAAACGACAAACCCAAGCGCTTGGAATACCCGGACACCCCAACCGACAAACACGGCAACCCGCTGCCGGTGGAGTTGCACGTGAAGCTGCACGAATGCTTTCGCCTCGCCGAACATCCGCGCATCTGCGAGAGCGGGCACATCGTTCGGTTCAAGCTGCTGACGCCGAAAAACAAAAAGATCGATTTCTGTGACGACTGGCCGGCGTTCAAGCAGCGCGACTACCCAAGGATCCGCAAGGACCTCCTGGCCAAATTCCCCGGCGTGGGCTGGGTATGATTTTGAAATGATTGAAGACATCCGACAGATCGCCGCCGAGGCCGGCGAGGCGATCCTGGAAACCTACGACGGCCCGGCCGAGATTGAGTTGAAAGAGGATGACTCCCCGCTCACGCAGGCCGACCGCGCGGCTCACGACTGCATCGTCACCGCGCTGGCAAATCTCACGCCGGACATCCCGGTGCTCTCCGAGGAATCCGAAGGCATCCCGACCGAGGAGCGGCTGGGCTGGAACCGCTTCTGGCTCGTCGATCCGCTCGACGGCACCAAGGAGTTCATCAAGAAAACCGGCCAGTTCACCGTCAACATTGCGCTGATCGAAAACGGCGAACCAACGCTTGGCGTGGTCTTGGCCCCGGCATCCGATTTGGAATACTTCGCGGCGCGTGGCAGCGGCGCGTTCAAGCGGCTTGGCCAAGCGGAGCCGGTGCTGATCCGCGTCGCCGAGCCCGACAAGGCCAGGCTGCGCATCGTCGCCAGCCGCGACCACGCCGGCCCGAAAGTCGCCGCCATGCTCGAGCAACTCCCGGACGCCGAGCTGGTAAGCATGGGTAGTTCGCTCAAATTCTGCCTTGTCGCCGAGGGCGCGGCCGATCTCTATCCGCGCTTCGTCCCGACGATGGAATGGGACACCGCCGGGGCCCAATGCATCCTAGAGGAAGCCGGCGGAGCCGTCTGCACTCTCGACGGCTACCGCCTGGCCTACGGCCGCGAAGAGCTACGAAACCCCTCCATTATCGCCGCCGGCCACCCCGCTCTAGACTGGAAGTCATTGCTGCCTAGCGATTAACGCTATTCCCGTATGGCCAATCAGTAGGGAGTTGCAAATTAGAATTATTCCAAGTATTGACACAGCGCTTGGCCAATGGCACTTTTCTGACATGGTGACGGACCATCTTCCCACGTCCGGCGAATCCCTCAATAAACGACTTGCCGAGAAGGGCTTGAGAGCCACTTCCCAGCGGCAGCACGTTTACGAGGTGTTGCTTGGCCTTCGCGATCATCCCTCCGCCGAGGAGGTGTTCATGCGGGCCAAGCAGTCGAAACCGGAGATTTCCATGGCCACGGTGTACAACAGCCTCGACGCCCTCGTGAAATGCGGCGTCGTGCGGCAGGTGAACGTGGACCGTGGCGCGACGCTGTTCTGCTCCAACATGAGTGAGCACGCGCACTTCTGCTGCGATGACTGCGGCAAGGTGTTTGACGTTGACTTGAAGAACTCGCCGAGGGTGCCGGAGGTGGACGTGCCAAGCGAATTTCAAGTGAGGAAAATCGATATCGCACTGCATGGCCGCTGCACCGACACATGTGCGGACTGCGGTCGAAAAGAGACCATCGCATGAGAGCCGACACGGACACCATCGATGAATTTGTCGCAAGCGATTACAAGTACGGCTTCGTCACCGACATCGAGAGCGAGTCGCTCAAGCCGGGCCTGGGCGAGGAAGCCGTCCGGTTCATCTCCGCCAAGAAGAACGAGCCGGAGTGGCTGCTTGAGTGGCGAATGAAAGCGTTGCGACACTGGGAGAAACTGGAGTGCCCGACCTGGCCGCACGTGAAGTACCCGCCGATTGATTTTCAGGCTATCTCCTACTACAGCGCTCCAAAGAAAAAGGGCGACGGACCGAAGAGTCTCGACGAGGTCGATCCCAAGCTGCTCGAGACCTACGAGAAACTCGGCGTGCCACTGCACGAGCGGGCGAGGTTGGCCGGCGTGGCGGTCGATGCCGTGTTCGACAGCGAGTCGATCGGCACGACGTTCAAGGAGGATCTGGCCAAGGCGGGGGTTGTTTTCTGCTCGATCTCCGAAGCAGTGCAGGAACATCCGGAGCTTGTCCGGAAATATCTGGGCACCGTCGTGCCGTACACGGACAACTTTTATGCCACGCTCAACTCGGCTGTCTTCAGCGACGGCTCGTTTGTTTACATCCCCAAGGGCACACGCTGCCCGATGGAGTTGAGCACCTATTTCCGCATCAACGCCGCCAACACCGGGCAGTTCGAGCGCACGCTCATCGTTGCCGAGGAGGGCAGCCATGTCAGTTACCTCGAGGGCTGCACCGCGCCAATGCGCGACGAGAACCAGTTGCACGCCGCCGTGGTGGAACTGGTCGCGCTCGACAACGCCGACATCAAGTACTCGACCGTGCAGAACTGGTATCCCGGCGACGAGGAAGGCCGCGGGGGTATCTACAATTTCGTGACCAAGCGCGGCATCTGCAGAACCAACGCAAAGATCTCGTGGACACAGGTCGAGACCGGCTCGGCGATCACCTGGAAGTACCCCAGTGTGATTTTGCAGGGCGACAACTCGGTTGGCGAATTCTACTCCGTCGCCCTTACGAACAAGGCCCAGCAGGCCGACACCGGCACCAAGATGGTGCACCTCGGCAAACACACCCGCAGCACGATCGTCTCCAAGGGCATCTCCGCCGGCCGGGGACAGAACAGTTATCGCGGGCTGGTTCAGGTCGGCAAAAAGGCGGCCAACGCACGCAATTATTCCCAGTGCGACTCGCTGCTCATCGGCGACCGGTGCGGCGCGCACACCTTCCCGTACATCGAGGTGAAAAACACCACCGCCAACATCGAACACGAGGCGACCACCTCCAAGATCGGCGAAGACCAAATTTTTTACTGCAACCAGCGCGGTCTCGAGACGCAGGACGCCGTCAACATGATCGTCAACGGTTTCTGCAAGGAAGTCTTTCGCGAACTCCCGATGGAGTTTGCCGTGGAGGCCCAAAAACTCCTCGACGTCAGCCTTGAAGGCAGCGTGGGATAACCATTTTTGACAGAATGCTCGAGATAAAAAATCTACTGGCCGGGATCGACAATAAGCCGATCCTCAAGGGAATCAACCTCTCCGTAAACGCCGGCGAGGTGCACGCCATCATGGGCCCGAACGGCAGCGGCAAAAGCACCCTCGCCTCCGTGCTCGCCGGTCGCGAGGGCTTCGACGTCACCGGTGGCGAGGTGCGCTACAAGGGCAATGACCTGCTCGACCTCGCCCCGGAGGAACGCGCCCGCGAGGGCGTCTTCATGGCGTTCCAGTACCCGGTGGAAATTCCCGGCGTGAACAGCGCCTACTTTTTGCGCTCGGCCGTCAACGCGATTCGCAAGCATCGCAGCGAGGACGAACTCGACGCGATGAACTTTCTCAAGGCCGTGAAAGCGAAGATGAAGGAGCTTGGCCTCGGCGAGGAGTTTCTCAAGCGGCCGGTGAACGCCGGTTTCTCCGGCGGAGAAAAGAAGCGTAACGAGATTTTGCAGATGGCCATGCTGAATCCGTGGCTGGCCGTGCTCGACGAGACCGACTCCGGCCTCGACATCGATGCGCTGCGCATCGTCGCCGACGGCGTCAACCGCCTCAGGGGCCCGAAGAATGCCCAGGTCGTCATCACGCACTACCAGCGACTGCTCGACTACATCGTGCCGGACTTCGTGCACGTGCTGCACGACGGCCGCATTATCAGGTCTGGTGACAAATCGCTGGCGCTTGAACTGGAGGAGAAGGGCTACGACTGGCTGGTCAAGGAAGCCGCATGAGCAACGTTGCCACCACAGACCCGGCCACCACGCCGGTTGAGGCGTTTGTCCAGCTTGAGCAAAACGGCGTGGAGTTGATGCCACTGAGGAAAGCCGGCCTGGCCCGGTTTTCCGAAACTGGTTATCCGACGCTTCGCGACGAGGACTGGCGGTTCACCAACGTCAAGCCGCTCACAGAACTCCCGTTCCGTCCGGTCACCTCCCCTTTTGACCAAACGCCAGGCTTGGAGCAACTTGGCGAGGTCACCTTTGGCTGTCTGGACGCCGACCGACTAGTCTTTGTCGATGGCCATTTCAAAGCCGACTTGTCGCAGATAGCAGACCAGTCAAGCGGCGTGACGGTCTCCAACTTGGCCCATTTTGAAGGCGAACTTGGCTCGCTTTCCGGAGGCGATGACAACCCGTTCGTGGCGCTCAACGATGCGTTTTTTACCGACGGCGCAGTCATCCAAATCGGCGACGGCCAGCACTTGGCCAAGCCGGTTCATCTGCTGTTTGTCACCATGGCCGGCGAAGACGGCGAAGCGGCGCACGTCCGCAACTGGATCGTCGCCGGGGCCAACTCGCACGGCACCATTATCGAGTCACACCTGTCGCTTGGCCAAGCGGCGACCGTGACCAACGTCGTCACCGAGACACGTGTTGGCAACGGTGCAAATGTTGAGCACGTGAAATTCCAGGACCAGTCGGCCAAGGCGTTTCACCTGGCGTCGCTGCATTCAGAGTTGGGCCGCGATGCGCGGTATGCATTCCACTCGATCGCGCTTGGGGCGAGGTTGTCGCGCAACAACCTGCGCCTGCGCCTGGCTCAACCGGGCACCGAGTGCGTGCTGAACGGGCTCTACATGACACGCGGGCAGCAATTGGCCGATCATCACATGATCGTCGATCACGCCGCGCCGCACTGTGACAGCCATGAGTATTTCAACGGCCTCCTCGACGACCAGTCGCGCGGCGTCTTTCATGGGCGCATCCTCGTGCAACCGGGTGCCCAAAAAACGAACGCCAAGCAGACCAACAAAAACCTTTTGCTCAGCGATGACGCCACGGCCAACACGAAGCCGCAGCTCGAGATTTACGCCGACGATGTGAAGTGCACCCACGGGGCGACTGTCGGCGAACTGGATGCCGACGCGGTTTTTTACCTGCGCACCCGCGGGCTCGACGCCTGCACGGCACGCCGGATGCTAATGCACGGGTTCGCCGGCGAGATCGTCGAGCGCATCCGGCACGACGCCGCGCGCGAGGAACTCGACGCGCTAGTTTGGAACCGCCTCGAGGCGAAGCATCAGCTGGACTGAACCGTGGCGGACTTCCTGAACACGACCCTCGACGAGTTGATCGGGAACTTTGAGTTTCTCGGCGACTGGGAGGAGCGGTTTGCCTACCTCATCGAGTTGGGCAAAAAACTGCCGCCGCTCGACGAGTCCGAGATGATTGAGGAAAACCGCGTGCACGGCTGCCAGGCGAACGTCTGGCTGCGGATGCGGCCCTGCAATGGCGAGCCGCCGGCCTTTGAGATTCGCGCCGACGCGGACGCCTTTATCGTCAAGGGCCTGATCGCCGTGTTGCTGCTGATTTACAATGGAAAAACCGCCGAACAAATCGTGGCCACCGACTGCATCGGAACTGTGGCCCGGCTTGGCCTTGACAAACACCTCAGCCCGACCCGCCGCAACGGACTGCACTCGATGGTGAGCCGCATCCAGGCGCTCGCCGCCGAGTCGGCCACGCAGACCGTTTGAGATGAACCCCGACGGCCCCATAGCTCTCAACCGTGACATCGAAGCCTCAATCGTCCCATCAGGCGACAAGGTGACGCTTCAAAAAGGCGAGACGGCACAGGTCACACAGACGCTCGGTGGCACCTTCACGGTTATCGTCAACGGCAATATGTTCCGCATTGAGGGAAGTGACGCCGACGCGCTTGGTCTTGAGCCGGTCAAGACCCCGGCGGAGGAGGCGAAGAGGCCGGAAACGGTCGACGACTTAAACCAGCAGATCGAGGCGCAGCTCAAGACGGTTTATGATCCGGAGATCCCGGTGAACATCGTGGATCTTGGACTCGTGTACGACAGCACACCGACCCAGGTCGACGACGGCTGGCGGGTCGACGTGAAGATGACCCTCACCGCGCCCGGCTGCGGCATGGGGCCGGTACTGCAACAGGACGCGCAGAACCGGCTGCTGTGCATCGAGGGAGTCGACGAGGTAGACGTGCAACTCGTCTGGGATCCACCATGGAGCCAGGACATGATGAGCGAGGTGGCCAAGCTGCAACTTGGCATGATGTGATGAACGCACCGGCGAAAACAACGAGCTTGGCCAAGCGCGACGGCGTGATCGACTGGGCCGCGCTCCGAGAAGACTTTCCTATCCTGCAGGAAACGGTGAACGACCATCCGCTAGTCTACCTCGACAACGCCGCCAGCAGCCAGAAACCGCGGCAGGTCATCGACGCGATTCGGCACCACTACGAACACGACAACGCCAACGTCCACCGCGGCATCCATGAGCTGAGCAACCGCGCCACCGAGGCGTACGAGGGCGCCCGGCAGCGAGTCGCCGATTTCATTAACGCCGGCTCCCGCGAAGAGATTATCTTCACGCGCGGCACCACTGAGGGGCTGAACCTCGTCGCCAACAGCTGGGGGCTGGAGAACCTTCGCGAGGGCGACACCATCCTCCTCACCGAGATGGAGCACCACAGCAACCTCGTGCCGTGGCAGTTGCTGGCCCAGCGCATCGGTGCCCGGTTAGACTTCATCGAGATCACCGGCGACGACGGGCAACTGGATTTGCAGTGGCTCGACGAGCAACTCGCCCGCGCCCGACTGCTCTCGCTGACACACATTTCCAACACCATGGGGACGGTCAACCCGATCGCCGAGATCTGTGCCCGCGCCCGCGAAGCCGGGGTGGTCACCGTGATGGACGCCGCCCAAAGCGCCGGCCATGCGCCGGTCGATGTGCAGGCAATCGGCTGCGATTTTCTCGCCTTTTCCGGGCACAAAACCTGCGGGCCGACCGGCATTGGCGTGCTGTACGGCCGCCGCGAATTGCTCGAGGCCATGCCGCCGTACCAGGGCGGCGGCGAGATGATTTCCAGGGTCGAGTTCCGCAACGTGACGTTCAACGTCGTGCCGCACAAGTTCGAGGCCGGCACGCCGAACGTCGCCGGGGCCGTTGGCCTGCACGCGGCGCTGGATTACCTCGACGCCATCGGCCGGGGAGCCATCTTTGAACACGACCAGCGCCTGGCCAAGCGGGCGTGCGAGCGCCTGGCCGAGATCAACGGCATCCGGCTCTTTGGGCCAAAGAAAGGCCGATCGGGCGTGGTGAGCTTTGTGCTGCCGGATGCGCACGCACTCGACCTGGCCACGATGGCCGACCAAAAGGGCGTCGCCCTGCGGGCCGGCCACCACTGCAACCAGCCGCTCCTGGCCAAGCTCGGCGTCCCGGCGACCGCCCGGGCGAGTTTTTATTTTTATAACACCGAAACCGAGGTCGATCGCTTTATAGAAGTCATCCACCAAGTGCGAAAACTGTTTGCCTGAATGAGCGAAACCATCACAGGCGACTCCCCAATGCAGGCAGTGCTACAGGTGTTCCCCGGAGCGCAGCGGGCATTGTTTCGCAAATACCACATCGGGGGGTGCAGCAGTTGCGGTTTTCAGCCAGACGAAACACTCGCCGGGGTTTGCGAGCGTAATGGCGACCTCCCCGTCGCCGACGTGTTGGAGCAGATTCGTCAGAGCCACGAGGAGGATGCCCGCATTTTGATCGAGCCTAACGACCTGGCCAAGCGACTCGAGGCAGACGAAGACATCCGGCTTGTTGACATCCGTTCGCGTGAAGAATTCGAAGCCGCCCACCTCGACGGATCCGTTTTGCTCACGCAGCCGCTGATGCAGGAAATCCTTGGCACGTGGGACAACGACCAGCGATTTGTGGTGATCGATCATCAGGGTAAAAAAGGGCTCGACGCTGCAGCGTATTACTTGGGCCACGGCATGCCGAATGTTCACGCACTGCGCGGTGGAATCGATGCCTGGTCGCTTGAGGTTGACCCGGCCATCCGCCGCTACACTTTGAATTAGAATGAACGACGAACTTCAAAAGAAAGTCGCTGAGGCAATCCGTGATCCGAAAAACATCGGCGAAATGGCCGATGCCGACTCGGTCGGCACGGTGGGCAATTCCGAGTGCGGCGAGATGCTTCGCATGTGGGTCAAATACCGCGAGCAGGACGGCGAAAAGGTCATCGACAAGGCCAGTTTCCAGAGCTTCGGCTGTGAGACAGCCATCGCAGTGGCCAGCCTGGCCACCGAGTTGATCCGGGGTAAAACCGCCGACGAGGCGTTGGAAATGAAGCCGGAGGAACTCTCCGGTGAACTGGGCCCGCTGCCGCCGATGAAGATTCACTGCGCCGAGCTGGTGCAGGGCGCGCTTCGCGATGCGCTCTCGCCTGAAGACCAAGCGCTTGGCCAAGCGGAGTCGCCGGCCAAGCCGGCCGAACTTTCCCCCACGCTTCAGGACAGCCTCAACGACGGCCAGACCAAGTCCGGCGGCATCAACATCCGGTTCCTTGACGAGTAGCCCCAGCGGTCAGACCTGGCTGACCACGCCCCAGTAGACATCGAGCTGTTTGCTCAAGAAAAGGCGAATTGCCCTGACCAGCACCTTGGCCTCGAGCTTCTGCCCGGCGGCGACGATCTGCTTGAGCGTCATGCCCGGCTTGATGCGGAAACTCTCCTGCGCGATGACCGGCCCCTCGTCGAGGTGCATGCTCACGAAATGTGCGCTCACGCCGGCGATCTTCACACCGTGCTCGTAGGCCTGCCGGTACGGCTGCGGGCCTGGGAAACTCGGCAGCAGCGACGGATGGATGTTGATGATCTTGTTCTTGAACCGCCAGACGAAGTTCGGCGACAAAATTTTCATGAAGCGCGCCAGCACAACGAAGTCCGCCTGCGCTTTTTCCAAAATGCGAAGCGTCTTGTCTTCGGCCTTCGCGCGATTTGTCCAGGAAACATGATGAAACGGCAAGCCGGCTTTCTCCACCTTGGCCTGCAGGTCGCGGTGGTTGCCGATGACGGCAACAATTTCCGTCTTTAGTTTTCCGGTTTTCACCGATTGAAGAATGGCATCAAGGCAGTGCGGTTCCCGGGTGACCATCAAGGCCATGCGCTGCGGGCGCTTGGGATCGGTAAACCACCACTTGATCTCCATGCCCAGCTCACGGCCCAGAGCGCGCAGCCCTTGGCCAAGTGCCTTTTCGTCGAACCGGCTTACGCCCCAACTCGCCTGTAGGGTCATGCTGAACTGCCCTCGGGTGACCTGTTCCTCAAGCGCCTCGATGTTGGCCCTGGTTTCGAACAGCAGGTTGGTGACCCTGGCCACGACGCCGGTCTTGTCCCGCCCGATGACGGTGATGGTCGCGTAACGACTCATTGCGGCGCGCAATTAAGCGGTTTTGGCGCGGGGATAAAAGCGAAAACGGCCAAGCGTTTGGCCAAGCGGATCATTCACCTGCCCGGTCGTTTCGGAAAAGGGTGAACAAGTCACGAGCTTCGCGGAGGCCGATGGCGGCAGTGATGCCCCAGTAAACCAGGGCCGCGACGATGGCCGGGGCGAACACTTCGCCGATCTTCAGCCACACCGATTCATTGCCAAATTGTTCCATCCATTGGCCGTGCAAAACCCAGGCGACGACACCGGCAACACCAGCCGCCAACAGCATGCCGGCGAGCGGCCGCAGCAGCGATTGAATCTCCCACTTGGGCATCTTTCGGTTGAGGGCGTACGACAGCAGCCCGACATTTACGAGGGAACTGATAGCGTTTGCCACCCCGAGCGCACCTGCCTTGTTTTTATCTTCGAAGATAAAAACAAGCGGCACCAGCACCACGATGTTCAGGCAAAGACTTACTGCGCTGATTTGCATCGGGACCTTCGTGTCGCCCAGCGCGTAAAACGCCCGCGCCATCACATTGACCGCCGAGTAGGTCAGCAGGCTCGGAGCAAGACACATCAGGGCAAAGCCGGCACGTGCCGTCGAGTCGGCGTTGAACTCACCGCGCTCGAACAACAGCCGCACCATCGGCACGGCCAGCACCATCAGCATCGCCGCCGCCAGGGCGTTCACGAAAAACAGGTAACCCATGCCGCGCCGGAGATTGTCGCGAAACTCGGGGAATTGTTTGTCCGCGGCCAAGCCGGCCAGCGTCGGCAAAAGGAACGTCGCCAGCGACACGCCGAACACACCCTGCGGCAGTTCCATCAACCGCACCGCATACTCGAATGACGCCACGATCTTCGCGCCGCTGGCGCGCTCGATCCAGAAGGCCAGCGTCTGCGTGATGATGATGTTGAACTGGAACGCCGCCACACCGATCGTCGCCGGGATCATCTTGCGAATCACCTCCCGGACGGAGTCGTTGCGCCACGGCGTCACCCACCGCGGCCGGTATCCCTCGCGCAACAGGTACGGCAGCTGGAAGCCGGCCTGCGCCACTCCGGCCACCAGCACGCCGAACGCCAGCGCGAAAATCTGCTCGCCCAAGTCCTCCCCCCAGTGCGGCGCGACGAGTAGCACCGTGGCGATCATCACCACATTGAGCAGCGTGGCGCCCATCGCCGGGATGAAAAAGTAGCCGCGAGAGTTAAGCATGCCCATGAATACCGCCGCAAGGCACACCAGCAGCATGTACGGGAACACCACCCGCAGCAGCTCAAGCATCAGCCACGTGTGCGTGTCGAACTCCCCCCACATCAGCGCCGCGGAAAGGCCCAGCATCACCACTCCGATCACCAGCGCCGAGATCACCACCAGCGCCGAGACGACGGCGTTGGCCGTGTGCCACATCGCCTTGTCCCCCTCGGTTTTCTCCTTGTTCTTGAACAGCGGGATGAACGCCGCCGTAAGCGCGCCCTCGCCGAGTAGGCGTCGGAACAGGTTGGGAATCTGGAAGGCGTAAACGAAGGCGCTGGCAATCGCCCCGTCACCCATGAATCGGGCGTAAATCATCACCCGAACCATCCCGAGCAGGCGACTGAGCAGCGTGGCCCCGGCCATGGCGCCGGAGGATTTGAGCATATCAGACAACGCGCGGCAGGCTAGGGGCAAAGGGGATTGGAGTCGAGTGGCCAAGCTGGCGAGCTGTCTGTTTTTGACCAACGTGCCAAATAAGCCCCGCAAGGAATGGCGAAAATCCGCACAGCGCACAGCCAGGCGCTACGAGGAATAATCTTAACTTGCTTGAATCAAACGGCTTGCAGTTTCAACTCCTGCTTTGGCACAGGACTTGCCCCTTTTTTCGAGCGTGCGGGTTTTGCTGCATTCGTGCCAAAGGTTCAGCTAACCCAAAGCAAGAAAAACCAACGACATCTTATGAAAAAAATCGAAGCAATTATTAAACCGTTCAAGCTGGATGAAGTCCGGGACGCGCTGGCGGAAGTCGGCGTGGAGGGCATGACCGTATCTGAGGTCAAGGGATTCGGCCGACAAAAGGGTCACACCGAGATTTACCGGGGCAGCGAATACACCGTCGACTTTCTGCCTAAGATCAAACTCGAGTTGGTGGTCACAGACGAAAATGTCCAGACCTGCCTGGACGCGATCACCAAGGCCGCCAACACTGGAAAGATTGGCGACGGTAAACTATTCGTCACCTCCGTTGAGGAGGCCATCCGGATTCGTACTGAGGAAAAGGGCAACGAGGCGATTTGACGAAGCGTTGATTGAGCAAGAAAGGGAGCCGTTCCGGCTCCTTTTTTTTAATCCCATTGGCCAAGCGCTTGGCCAACGTCACTCGTACTTGAGTGTCACCTTGCCGTTGCCAACCTGAACGCTGGTGATCTTGAGGGCCGATGCCGAGCTGATACGGTAGAAGCGCGCATTGCCTGACAACGGAATGACGGCAGTGCCGGCAGCGGTATCAATTCAAAACTAACGATTAATCAAGACCGCTTGCCCAAGCGCAAAACCAAAAAAAAGGTCCGGCCTCGGCCGGACCCTTCGTTGGTTTAGTTGGTGGTGTGAATCCTATCTCACCGCGCGGCCATACGCTGCCGCTTGATCAGCCGAAATCGTGTGCGGGCTGGTTGCACCCTCCACATCGGCCCATGGGCCGTTCACCGTCGCTGCTGCCTGCAGTTTGCCCTCGAACGTCACCGTGATTGTCCCGTCGCCGTTGTTCACGACGCTGATTGTCGGCGGTGTCGCCGGGGGAGCTGCCATTGTTCGGTAGGCCTTGATTGAATCGGCGGTGTTGGGGTCATTGATCAGCACGTTGGTGTCTGTGTCCAGATCAATGGAATACCACTCGAGGTGGGCGCTGCCACCTGTCTCCTCCCAAACCATGCGGAACGGATACACGCCTGCCTTGGAGACGACGATTTCAAACACCGTAGTGGACGATCCACCGTCGTGGATACCAATGATCTGCCCTCCCGACTCGACCTTGAAGGAATCATCAGCCACAACACCAAACTGATGAATGCCCGCGGACAGTTCCAGATGAGTCAAAGCCTCCATAGCCATGTTGTCCTGGTTTTCATCCGGATTAATCCCGGGAAACAGTGTATCGTTCGGAAAATTGCCGGATGAGCCATCCACGTCCTGATTGTAGTTGATGACTTGGGTCACCTCCCTAACATCCACCACAGCCTCTATATCTGAACCCTCCGCCAGCTGGGCCTCAGCGCGTGCGATGCTGCTGTTCAGATTAAGCTCAGGCGGTGCCTGTACCAGACGCACGTCGAATCCAGGGTCGCTGCCCGACCCGGGCAATCCCGCCCCTTCGGCCGACAACGCGGAATAGACCATGTGGAAACTCCAGTTCAAAACCTGCCGGACGCCATCCTGATCCCCGTAGGAAAGTTGCACCTGCACACTTTCACCCGACGGTGGCAGTGGATCGAGGGCCAGTGAGATGGTGGAGATGCCATCCTCGGTGGAGACCTCTGCACCCAACTCCTCTCCATTGATAGCAACCTTCACAGAGGAGACATCGAGCTTGGTCTGGCGGTCCATCACAGTCACAGACAGCCCAGCGTCCGCAGCGCCCAGGGACGACCCTGGCAACGGCGTGCCACCGGTGACCAGCGGACGAAGCTTGCCGGGATCTGCCACCGGCCGGAACAGCAGGTAGTTTTGATACCAATAGGCACCATTGGGGTCGGTACTGTGCTGGGCAAGCCGCAGGGTGGATTTCCCGGATAATGAGACCACCACAGGATGAAGACCTAGGCCATCGGTGAGCGGGGTATTGCGAAATTCCACGCCGGATTCCCTTCCCAGGAAACTTCCCAGCACCTCAGTGGTCTGTTCCTCCTCATTGGCGGCACTGGTGACCCGTTCGAGCGTGCAGAGTGTACTGTCAATGTCGAAAATCGCCTGGCGCAGATATACCTCGTAATGCCCGGCCTTGAAAGTGCGTGTGTAATTGAGCCACTCGCCCTCTGCAATCTCACACACGCCAAAGTCCACAACACCCTTATTCGCGCCGCCGGCCTCGATGAACTTGGGCCTTGGGAGATCGAGAGCCGCTACGGTGCTGACTCCATCCTCGGGACGATACCGGCGAGTTGGACCGCCGATGCCGGATGCATTGGTATCAAAGAAATCGACACCCAGTGCGCCATAATTGCCAATGTACGAACCTTCATCCCAATTCGTTTCTCCACCCTCGTCAAGCTCTGGAATGATCTTCGGATCATCGATGAATTCACCGTAATCGTCCCAGCCCTCGAAGTTATAATCCTCAGACTCGATCACCAGGTTGTCCCTGGAAAAAGTATCAAAGTAGAGGTTGCAGGTATCGGTTTCCCCATCAGCATCGGTGACGGTGATGACGGCATGATAGTTTACCCCGGCTGTCAGGCCGCCTAGCGCCACCTCCCGGGCGGTGGCGGTTCCGCCGACGGTTAAGCCGTTACCCGAGGTGTAAATGGTCCCATTCAAGGTGACACTAATGCCGTCCGGCTCGATCCCCTGATCGTCGTTCACCCCAAAGGTAATGTTTTTACCGGCATCGACAAAGATGCTGCTGATCGCCGGAGAAACAGCGGTAATGATCGGCGGCTGATTCTCACTGGCAGAGCCGAAAATGGACACATGTGCGTTGTCCAATGTCACACTGGAGGCTGGCAATGATCCATTCTCATCGTTGTGATACAGCAGCAAGACAAAGTTGCCGGGCTCGCCAATGAAACTGGCG